>SAMEA104315429__coassemble_275_pt1 | contig 74612 bp, 46 predicted proteins | sample SAMEA104315429__metabat2_high_PE_009 | metagenome-assembled genome bin SAMEA104315429 (sample SAMEA104315429) | gut metagenome | biome: Monkey gut; feature: monkey-associated habitat; material: faeces | place: China | collected 2013
CCGATGCAGAAGTGGGAGAATATATTGCCGAGGACTTCGTTTGTGGTGATTTCTCCACCTGTTATCTCTGCGATATGGGAGAGACATTGGCGGAGGTCTTCCGCTATGAGGTCGCTCGGGATGCCGATGGACATTGCTTCTATTACTGCAGTGATGTCAGCGAGTGACTGATCGAGGGCTGTCTTGTGTCGCAGATTTGTGATAAGGACCTCGTCGGTGGTGGATGGCTGGATGGTGGATCTGAGTTTCTGCTTGAGAGTTACGAGTCCTGTGCCTTGCTTTGCAGAGATGTGTAATTCATCCGTTGAGGCTGTGATGTCAGCGAGATCAGACTTGTTTATGACGTGGATAACGTGCTGATGGTCTGATGGCATGATGGCAGGGTATGGCACTCCAGGCTCTGTCATGAGGATTATCACTTTTGCTTTCTCTGCTGCTTTGCGTGAGCGTTCAATGCCGAGTTGCTCTATAGTATCGGTGGTGTGGCGTATTCCAGCCGTATCGATAAATCTGAATAGGATGCCGTCGATATTGAGTGTCTCTTCTATGACGTCGCGTGTGGTACCCTGTATGTCGCTTACTATTGCTCTTTCTTCTTGCAGGAGAGCGTTGAGCAGAGTGGATTTACCCACATTTGGCGCTCCTATTATTGCCACAGGAATACCGTTTTTGATGGCGTTGCCTTGCTCGAAAGAATTGCTGAGTCGCTTTATCTCTCGGCTTATGTCATTGGCGAGCGAGAGTAGGACAGTGCGATCGGCAAACTCCAGGTCTTCATGGTCGGAGAAGTCGAGTTCGAGTTCGAGCAGGGAAGTGAGGTGGAGCAATCGCTTGCGCAATTCGGTTAGTTTGCCTGACACTCCTCCTCGCATCTGTTGCATAGCGAGATGGTGTGAAGCGGCAGAGTTGCTTGCTATGAGGTCAGCCACGGCTTCAGCCTGTGTGAGGTCGAGTTTTCCATTTAGGAAAGCACGCTGTGTGTATTCTCCCGGCATAGCCATGGAGCATCCGCCTTTGATAAGCAGTTGGCAGATGCGTTGCAGGATGTAAGCAGATGCGTGTGCAGAGATTTCTATGCTGTCTTCACCTGTGTAACTATGTGGCGCACGAAAAAGGGAGAGCATCACGTCATCTATGATTTCTCCATTTTCCGGGTCCTGTATCTTTCCATAGTGGAGTGTGTAGCCTTTAGCCTGGCTGAGCGTTTGTCGTCCGTGGAATATACAGTCGGTTATCTCGATGGCTTTAGAGCCAGATATTCTTATTATGCCGAGTGCGCCTCCATTAGCTGTAGCGATGGCGCAAATTGTGTTATCTTGCATGCTTTTTCTTGTTTTGTCAATGCAAAGATAGTCATTTTCGGTTTTAAATAGAAATTTTGTGTGAATATTTTTGTATAACAGGATAAAGTTTATAACTTTGCAAGGGTAAACCCCTGATAACGTATGAAGACATTTGAATTTTTGACTCTTGACCATCCGTGGCAAAAGGTAGGTAAGAGGAAGATAACGCCACATTATATGAGGTTGTCGCATAAGCATCTTTGTTTGCCTACGCGACTGGAGAGTTTTGTGGAGTTTGTGGATTTCGACGTTTATCAGAAGATACGTGCAGACTTTCTCCGTGGTCGTTTTTATTTCCTTGCCAATAGTGATGAGTATGCTTATATGTTGCTATTCGATTTGATGAATGGCTATCCAGACGATATGGCTGAACGTGATATGGAGAAGACGAATGATGAGCTTCGTGTGCTTCGCAAATTGTCTCCAGCAGTGGAAAAGTTTTATTCCACTTACATGAAGAATGTGAAGTGGAAGGAAAGTCTCAGTTTTCCTTTTCGTGGCACGTTAGAGTATGAGCCTATCGACCGTGAAATCTTGTCGCGTGAGCATCATTGGACTATGGTGGACACTGCCAGACCTTTGCAGATAGTTCGTGAGGGTGAGCCATTATTTGCTCCTTCTCCCACTCCTGTCGTGCGTGCATTGTCTCGCATCAAGGTATCTGGCGATGTGCTGGATGTGATGGAGCGTTGGTCGGAGACGATACCTTACACGAAGATGCTTGTGCTATTGGAGAATGCTGAGTGGAAAGAGTACCTCATAGAGCGTGAGGAGTTTCTTGCAGGGCGTTTCCGTGATTTGCATTATAAACCTGCCGTAGCTTTGCATTTGTATTATGACATCCTTGGTGGTCAGACACTAACAGATAACTCTGCATCTTATGAAGACCGAGTGCTCAATGAGCTTTGGGCACTTGGGCAATGTCTGTGAAATGTGGTTGTTGGTGTTTAGTTGTTTCGTTCTCTTGCGGAATAAAATATCATTATATAAAAATGAATAATTATATTTATCGCTCAAATCATCAACCTACAGGAATGAGCGGAATATTGCTGTAGAAGCGAAAAAAATGAAAAAAAACTCCTAAAGTAGTGAGTTTTTCAGATTTTATTTGTAATTTTGCCCTATAATTCAGAGTTCTACTGTGCCTATTATTGCTACACTATGGTAAGTAAAAGAATAGATATAGCAAAAACCTGAGCAACAAAACGGTTGCTTATAAAATATAAAAATAGTACTATTGCGAAAAGTAAATATTAAATGTAATAATATGAAAAAAACTACTCTTACTGTCCTTATGACTTTCATTCTTTTTGCTTCTGGCTATGCTCAGAGCAATGAGAATGTATTTGGTAGCACTTACAAATTGGTAAAAGGCTACTCAAAGGTACCTTCTGATGGAATATATCTGATTGCGGGCTATTTATCAGAAGATAGTGGTGGAAGTCTTTACCTAATGTCATCAGACAGTCTAAACAATGGAGAAATAAAAGGTAAACTTTATACTAAAGTGACTACAGACGCACCGCCTTCAACAATCGTTCTTGATGAAAGTTCCTATTCAAAAGAGATACCAGAATTGGAATATAGGTTTAATAATACACTAACAAATAAGAATATACGCAATTTTCGCATCACTCTAAAAGGACAGTACTTAACTAACGTTTCCAATAGTGAAATTGAATTTCAGGGCACAAGGACTGATAATAGTTTATGGATTTTAAAAGAAGCCACTCCAAATAACTATGGTATACGTTTTTGCAATAATAATTATAAAATAGCTTTCAATGCAGATACTAAGGTGTTCAAAATTGCCCAAGCCAATAAACCCAGCCCCGACATCAACCTCTACCGAAAAGTCTCTCATGCTATAAAAATAGGAAAGACAGGCTACTCGACTTTCTATTACATTAGCAACGATGCAAAACTGCCAGAAGGTCTGACAGCATACACATACGGCATTAAGCAGGATGGAGACGTTACGAAACTGGTTTCTACTCATCAGTTTAATGCTGATGATATTATTCCTGCTAATTGTGCGGTGGTGGTGAAAGGAAAGCCTGGGAATTACTCCATTGCTCTCTTGGAACCAACTTCAAAAGAGAAATACAACAATTTGCTCAGAGGGACTTACTACACGAAAGATATTGAAAAGGACGACAACAAAATATACTATATGCTCTCATTGAATCAAAACGGGGAGAACGTTGGATTCTACTGGGGGGCTGCTGACGGTGAGGCTTTCACTAACAAGGCTCACAGGGCTTATCTCGCTATCGAAAAGTCTGCAAACGGTAAGGTAACTTCTTTTGTTCTCAATCCAGAAGGGGAATGCGCCACTGGCATTATGACGGTTAAGACAGACAGTAAGATGGCTTCCGCAATATACGACTTATCAGGCAGAAGGACTGTAAACCCTTCTCACGGTTTTTATATTATCAACGGCAAAAAATACTTGAAATAAAAATACTTGAAATGAAAAAGAAGAATTATATCACTCCGAACTTGATTATTGTGTCTATCGCTACAGATTCGCTGGTACTCGCAGGTTCTGGCGGTGACTCTCAGTCAATATACGACTATATTGGAAATCGCGACCAGCTTGGTAAATACGGCAGTTTCGCTGATGATGACGATAATGATAATGATATGGAATGGGACTGGTAATGGTCGCTTTTATCTACGGATTATAGGATATCTATCTCATTGGTTAGAAAAGAAATAAGAATTCATTACTTAATTCGTGGGTGATTTATGGGAAATCATGTTATGGCAGTTGGCTTTATTATCATTCGCTGCTACATGACTTCTCATGAATTGCCCACGATTGTTTTTTGAGGTTTAGTTGTCTGGTCGTTTTGTTGTTTGTAGAATTCGCATGCACTTTGACTAACAACCAGACAACCAGACAACTAACATCACGAATTACGAATCACCATCTCCATCTGTTCTCCAAGTCCGATAGTGTAGCCCTGTGAGATATGGATTACACGATTGAAGGTGTCGGAGATGATGAAGATAGGCGAAAGGTCAGGATGAGAGAGTTTCATGCCCTCTGCTATCTGCTTGCGGATGGCGCCGCCCTTGTCGATGCCGTAGATGATATTCTTTGGCAGACCTGGGAATTCTGCTTTGTCAAACTTCTTCGCCGCCACCTCGTCCTCGAAAAGTATGACAAACGGACGTCCCCATTTGTCGAAGGCTGCCGCTGCCTTGGCTATATCCTTCAAAGCATGATTGGTAGGCTCCTGACCCACTCCTATGAGTCCAGTGACGAAATATCCGCGTCCTGTCTGCGAGAGAAGAGAGACTTCCGTGCCATCCAACTTATAAAACTTCGACTCTGCATTGAAATTGCCAATCACAGCGACGGCAGTAGGAGAGGTGCGAAGTTGCATTTCCACCTCCGTTGGCTTTCCCTTTGCCACATTGAACACTTGCATAGCTGACATTACTCCACCATTCGCCAAACGCGTGCCACTGACCAGAGCATACTGACCGACGTCGAGGTCTATGCCGTCCTTGAATGTGTTTCCCCATGTGATGCCTTCCTCAGGATATTCCAATAGAGAGGTGGAACCATCCTCACGGATGCGTGAGATGGAGAAATGACTGTAGTATTTCGGGTCATCGATGATGCCGTTGTCATGATAACGAAGTAATAGCTTACCCTTCTCTGCCACTCTCTGCACCGAGCCGTCGAAGTCGATATCCACCCATTGCCCACGCTCTCTATACTGTGCCTTCTGCGTCACTGCATCCACACGAGCCTCTATGCCGAGACTGCGTGCCACATCGACGAAGAATATCTTGCGAGAGCGAAAATCAGTCAGTCTGCTCTCCCATACTCCCACTGGTGTCTGGGCTATCATCAGCGCCTTGCTGTCAGGATTGAGACGGATATTCTGCTTCACCCAAGTCACCAGCTTAGCAGGATCACGACGGAAGGCGTCTGCCTCACTTTGGCTGAATGCTTTCTCGAAATAACGCTTGAAAGGATGGATAATCATCTCATTCTCTACACGTGGGCACAACTGACTACTGTCTGCCAGGAAACTGTCTTCCAGTATCTCCATCGGCATATCGCGTAAGTCCTTGTCGCTTAGTGTGGAAAGCAGACTGACAGCACGCATCAGGTTGTCTTTATGATTGACGAGAAACTGAATGATGACCTCATGATTGCCCTGCGCCTTCACTATCAGTTGGGCGGTACTCTCTGTCAAGGCATCCATGTAGCCGTCAAGACCATTGTCCCTGACCACCTGTCTGGCTCTCTCCATGTCATAGAATGTGGCGAGATAAGCGTGACGGATAGAGTCTTCCTTAGCGAAGCGAGCATTATTCTCCTCTCGCTGTTGCTTGGAGACGAAAGGCAGATTAGGCTTTTCCGGTGGAGGCACTATATCGAAGGAGTCGCGATAGACCACAGCATTACCCTGAGCCACGGAAGCCTTATGGTCGAGACGGATAGTCACGTCGCTGTCTTTGCCAAACGATACCTTCTTGAATCCATACATACCATCATAAGAAGCCCATGCCATCATATCGCCTTTGCCTGCTGTGAGGAATGTCTTACCTGTGGCATCAGTGTATTTTGTCACTACAGAGCAGAATTCAGCATAATTATAAATCTTGAAATCCACTTTCGCTCCTTTCACTGGTTTGCCGTCAGAATCCACGACGGCGAAGTCGATGCGGGCAGTCTCTCCATAGTTGCCTATGAGATTTATCTCGGTGTAATTGGAAGTCCTCAGCAGTACTTCCTCTGGACCACGATAATCACCGAATGCCTTGGTGTGCATCAGTAGTGCTCGTGAGGCAGGAGCATTAAACCATCCAAGATTGAGTACAGGCTCTGGCTCGCAAGCGCCAAGGAAATACCAAGTGCCGTCAGCCCATGCCTCCACCCACGCGTGATTATCATCTGTGTGTGCCCAACGAGGGGTATAGACCTGTCGGGCAGGTATGCCAACTGAGCGGAGCGCAGCCACCATAAATGTGCTCTGCTCGCCACATCTGCCGAAAGCGGACTTCACCGTGGCGAGAGGCGCAGAAGTCCTTGCGTCGGAAGGACGGTAGGTCACTTTCTCATGACACCAATGGTTTACTTCCAGTATTGCGTCCTTCATGGAGAGCCCCTTGATTCTCTCTTTCAGTTCGTTGTAGAATACAGTGCGAGAATTGTCGAGATTCTCATTATTTACACGTATAGGCAACACGAAATGTCGGAACAGCAGTTCTGGAACATTCTTTCCCCATGTCATCTCCTTCTGTGCCTTCATGCTCATTCTGACATTATCGAGGAAGAACTGCGGTTGGTAGTCGGTAACGTCAGCCAGAGGCATATATTTGTACAGGAAGTCGATAGCTTCTCGCTCTTTAGTGGAAAGCCTTTTTAGTTTAGCAATTTTCTCCCTTCTGAGTTTTATTATAGCGTCTTCTTGCTTGGCGTTATTGCCCTTTATCTCCACTACTTGCTCAGGATGGTGAGCGAAGGAGGTAGCTGGTGAGGAGCAGAGCATTATCAATGCTGGTAGGAAAGGGTATTTCATTGTGATTTAGTTGTTTAGTCGTTTAGTTGTATATGTCGAGTATTTTATCAACATTCTCAATGAGAAGAAGATCCTTCCCTTTCTCTTCTTCATTGAGGAGAGAGTAAGGGGTGATGTCTGCATGAATATAATTCTTCTTGTATTGTTTAAAGAGAACTTTATCCTGACGCACTGCAGCAGACTCGTTGATAGTCATAGGCAAGTATCCCATCAGCAGGCATGACATCATCCAGCGACGATGCTCCATCTCACACATCTCTACCACTGTGGCTGTCTGACTACTTCGTCTGCGCAAGCTCAATGCCATGGCGCAATATATACTGGAGAGCTTATGAGCCTCCGGTATCTTACGCCACGCTTCTTCTGCATCTATAGCCAGCGGATTATTATACGCTTTATCATAGAGGAAATTGACATTCTTACCATATTTTGCTCGATTAAGGAACCAGACATCCTGCATATCGGCACCAGGTCCAAATACACTAATATCATGAAACAATCGAGTAGTGTCAGCCCAATGCAGGATCTCTGCACATCCCATCTGATAGGCCGCGACTTTGACATCTTTCAGATCAAGAGGTAGATGGAGCACAGTATGAATAGACTCAGAGTCTGTATTCTCACATACCACAATACGCTTCACGCCATTCTTAGCAAACAAGCTCTGTATATCTACACTTGTGGACGTACCACAGACGAAATGCCAGTCTATATCCAAATAGTCGCCATACTGCAGGTCTGGGCAATGTTGCTCCGTAATGCCATTAGCATCAGTATAGCTCCAATTAGAAAGTCTGAACAATCCGCGATGCGAAGCCATGAAGTCATCTGCCCATTTCTTTATATCTTCAGAGACAATAGTTATCCTACTACGATGCTTAGCATCATGAAAATTAGGATAATGAGCCAAATGAGCCAATGTATGGGCAACAGCTCGCGTCATAGAGTTTGCTCCAAATATCACAGCATCAAGATGTGTATCGTCTTCCTTAGTAATATAAGGCATAAATTCAGCCTTATTGTCGTAAGCCATAAACTGCTCTGCCTCATAATCGTGCAGATTGATATAATCAACGGATAGCGCACCTTTCTGCTCTGCATTACGCACACTGCGAGCCATCACCTCTGTAGTGACATCGTCAGTAAGCATCACATAAGCAGGAATATAGATATCATTAGCCGGACATAGTTCATAGAGCATGTTTACGCAACGGACAGAAAGTGAATCATGATTATCTTCACCATCTTCTCCTAATACATATATTACACTTGCCAGATGAGGATAAGTATCCTTTAGATCACCTTGATTGACACGACGTCCACGATAAATGGTTAGTTTGTTAAACTGACTCGCAGATAGTCCCAGCTGTCCGATTTCCTTACGCAGTTCGTCCACGTCACGGTCTGTCAATATGACTATCTCCTTTTCGCCTATGGCTGACATATCCTGCAACATATCAAATAAATGCCTATGCGATCCAATGATAAGGATGTGATTTCTATGACGGTAACGAGCATGACCGTTCGTCCAACTATCGCTCACATTATCTAAGATGTTGCTAAATACAGACACCAACAAAGCATTTAGGGTAAACATACCTATCAGCGCAACAATGAGACGAAACAAATCATGATGTCCTTCTTGACCACCAAAGCAACCTGGGTCTAAGTACAAAGCCATTGTCTCTTGCCAGCTCAAATCGCCAAAGATGATGCAAGCCAATGCAAAAAGAAGAGTAAACAAGATAATACACAAGATTGCAAGCAGGATGAGTTGCCTGCCAGTGCCTTGTGACAATATTCTATCTATATATCTTTTCATTGTTTAAGTTGTAATCAAAAACTATTTTTTATTACTCAATTCACCCCGCCACCACTCTATAGAAGATGGTTATGGGAAGTTTAAAAAAACTAACATAAATAGGCAAGAAAAAAAATATTCACCTGCTTATAATAAGGTAGGTTAAAATTTTGGCACAAATATAGCAAAACATAGTAATATTGCTGGCTTTGTGCAGGTTAAAAAATACTAAAGACTTGCAATATATAATAAAATATCATATATTTGCACCTAAAAAATAGTATTATTATGGGATTATTTGAAAAAAATGAAAACAATGGGATTTGCTATTTGAAAAAAATAATTTATGAGAAATTAAAAAAAAACTCTCAATAAAAAATCTCATACAAGCAAAGGCGATGATGATAATCTGCAGAATCAGCCTAATGCCCCAAAAGTCTCCAGTCTCGGCGTGGGAGCATCCCCTATGATGTCTTTCATGAAAAAGGTTTTAGAACGTATATACGATGGTCTTAAAAAAAGCTTGAATAATCTAAAGAATATACTCATTATTGCAATCGTAATATTTGGTGCAGTAAAGATAATTCCTTACATTCTCGACAAAATAAACTCTTCTGACACTCGCTATACATTTGCCGAGTCGTCTATATTCCGTAGTAGTCCTTTCATCCAGAAGAATAACGTAATAAGCAGTTTGAGTTATGGACAAGAAGTGAAATACATTGAAGATAAAAACGCAAAGTGGGCATCTGTCAGCTATTCTAATAGAGATGGATACATATCTTCTGCTCTTTTGATTACGAGAAAGGAGTTTCTACTGTTGAATAGTATATTTGGAGGACAGGAAATGGATGACACTATGGCTTTAGCTCGCAAGATGATTCCTGAAGTGAGCATCAGAAAGGCTTTGATAGAATTCTACATCTCAAAACAGTACCTGGGAAGGATGACTCAAGAAACTGCTCAAGAAGCAGGCTTTGACTTCGCACCAAATGAGGACAACCAATGGATTATCACGAAAAGAACTTGTAAATCAAAGCGTGTCAACGTGTTACATTCTGATAATAATATTGTGGGCATTATTATTCAGAATGTTGCTACAGGAAAGCGTAAGTCGCTGGTGTTTTGTAATTCGGGAGATAATCAATACAAATGCTTCTATACTGAAGATGCTCCTCAAGAAGGTGGTATAGTATCCGTACGTAGGATGTCCGACCATGATTATAAGATTTCTTATAGTTCTAAATCTGCAGTAAAAGAACTTATCAAGAAAGATTCTTCCGATGTGGTAATAGAAACACACATTCCGAACAGTGTTAAGGAACAGCCAGAAGAAAAGGTGCCTGAAAAAGAAAATGAAAAAAATGTCATTGAGACCAAATATGGATTTAGATTGGTAGAAATGGAATAGTTTTGTTGTCTGGTTGTTTTGTTGTTTTGTTTTTTTGTTGTCTGGTTGCTTTGTTGAAAGTCAAAGTACAAGTGATTTCTACAAAGCAACCAGACAACAAAATAACAATGCCTACATCACAACATGAATTCTCCACGATTTAATCATGATTTTTATTCTTTTCTTCTTGCCAAGAAGATAAAATTACAACCCTTACTTAGGGAAAAAATATTCGGCTGGCGCAATACGCTGCACAATAATATTTTTAGCTAAATCATGATAGTGTCGGTCGAGCATTTCTGAAAGTTCTACTTCTCCACTATTCTGCAATACCTTTATAGTATATCGAATATACTCAGCATTGATTATGGCATAATCACGACAAGAGGTAACTACATCTATCACAAAATCAATAGTCTGCTTTGTGTGACGCTTGATGTAATCGTAATCGGCTCCAATAGAAGCTGACGCAAGAGCTAAGATTTCGCCCAGAGCCTTTTGCTTATATGCAAAGATGTCGCCAGGATTGTTTTCTATGGCTTTATTGCAATGACTTAAATACCTAATCAATTCCACCTTAGGATAACAACCCATCGAACATGCAAACCTTATCTGTTTTTCAAGATTGATGACGAGGCTATGCAATTTCTGTTCGTCATTTGGATTATTCTCATAGTCTTTGGCAAAAAGAACATAAGACTCTTTCAAATTCTCAAGAGCATACTCCATATCATCTTTTAAAGCATAAGCCTCGGCTTTGTAATCGAGAGCAATGGCATAGTAACGCAATAATTGCGGATTGCTTCCTTCTCCCTTCAGATGCTTTTCTATCAGTGAATCTACTTTCTGGATTACTTCATCGTAATTCTTTTGATATTTGCTCACCATCACGCCATTCAGAAGAGCCATGAGTAAATCCTGGATGCTACATTCATTTTCTTGATAAAGCTTATCAAACAAGAGTATAGACATCTCATTACGATGCTCCATCAAAGAAGGACAAAGCATATAAGTGCTATCCAATGCAATCGCAAAACCACGGGTGATAATAGGATTTTCAGGACAAACATACCACATACAACGACGTATGCGCTCATTTGCACTCAGACACAGTTGACGGAGATTGTCATCCTTATCCTGCATACTTGCCAGATATCCAGTGATACTGAAATACAATGACTCTCCCTCATAACTGACAAGGTTACGGGAAATGATAAGTCGAATCTTTGATGTTGCACGTCGTAATAAGGTATGCCATTGATCCAATACTTCTAAATAGTTCTTATCGGCACCATGCACATTCATATATTCCACCATATATTGCACTTGGCTACACCAAAGATAATATATGACTTGCAGACATATCTTATTATCCCATGACGGTTCTGCATCGTAAGCCTTCAGCTGATTATTAAAGGTGAGATAAAAATCTTGTTTACGGTCTAAAGAAAGCGCAGAAAGATGAGGCACGGGGTCTTCGTCTATAGCCAATAGTTCTTTCACCTTCTCATTGTCGAAGCAAGACAATGCAGCCATTGCTTCATCCCGACATAATGCCGCAGCCACCGTTTCTTCATTATCCTTAAGAATCTGGTAGGTGCGCATCAGACATTTACTTCTTTCTATAATCTGATAAAGTGAATCATCTATTGACACTTTCTCGAGGGTAAGCGCTTCTGTACGATTAGCAAAAAGCATCGGATAGCGCATGAAAACTCTGTCAGTAAAATTATCCAAATATAACAATGGTGAAAACTCCTTGAGCACACTGCGCAAAGCCATCTCGCAATTAGGCAAGTGCTCTGAGATTTTATCCCGAAGTTGACGGATGTCTGAACACTTCTCTGCAGCTAATATCACTTCATGAGCCACATTGTATTGCCCTTCAGAAGTAAAATAATAATCCAACCAGTAGATCAATTGTTGCACACTGGAAGGAATTGCACGCACTCTATCCACGAAGAATTGCGTTATCTTATCCGCTTCATCAGACGCGTCTGCTTCGCGCATTTCTTCATAGTCTTCCACGTCAATGTTTATCAAATGATGAAGCAGAATAACAGTCCATAAAGGATAGGTCATAGCCACATAATTATTACCTACCGTCCTCTCTGCAATGGCATCTATTACTCTGCGCGGCAACGATTTATTGTAATAGTTGGTATATCTATCTATCAGTGCTAAAGACTCTTCTTGGCTCAATAGGGGCAAGCCGTATAACTCCCCTTCATTGCAGAAATCCTTTATGTTGACCTCTCGATCAGAAGTAAGGATAATACTGACGCGAGAGTACAGTCCGGAATAAGAGAGTATCTCATTCAGACCTTTAAGATATTGCGCATTATCAATAATCAGTACTATCTTTTTTCCTTCATAATAATTAAGGTTTTGCAAGAATTGATACAATAAGCCTATTATGTTTGCCTCCATATTCAAGTGGCATTTGCCTTCTATCGTGTCTTCCATGATCCACAACCATTTCTTGAGCATTACCATACCATGAGACATACCATTATTCTGCTCCGTAAGATGGATAAATGGCATATATTCATCTGGATTTTGCAATAGAATATCATACAGACGGGAAACAAGAGCTGTCTTTCCACAGCCATCCGGAGCGATTATTACTATCGGAGTTTCACCTTTGTTTATACGATAGAGTATAGCGTTCAAATAGTCTGTTCTGCCCACAAAGCGCGACACCTGCTCTCTTATAGTCTGATTTTCTAAAGAGATAAATAAGTCTAACTCCGTTTTGTACGAATTTTCCTGCTTTTCTTTTAAGAGTATAGACTGCACTATACATTCTGCCACTTTCCCCATTGTAGCTTCATTCACATACATACGCTTCCCATCCCATGTGCAATTATATTCCATGAGATTATTCTCGTATCCAGTAGATTGGTAAGAATTGAAAATCTTGCTCTTTAATAATTCCAACTTAGCAAGCGATTCTTCATCTGAATCACAAAAGCGATTGTGCGTCGCTAAATCCATCGTGGCATAAACATCTGGATTTCTGAAAAGGAAAAAGCTGTTAGCCAATGAGTCTTTTCGTTTCAACGCCCCAAAAAGTATTTCTAACTCCGTAACACTTTTCACATCGTTTACTTCATCGCCCATCATCGTGAGTTCATCGTCAGAAAGACCTTCTATCACCTTTTGCCAATGTTTCTTTGGCGGAATCCATCCATATCTGGCACCAATGAAACCTATGAAATATGGTTGTGAATTACGAATATTATCTACACACTGCCTCAGCACCTTATTCTCACGTTCTTCTTCTGGAAGATCTTGTGTGTTGACACCCCATCGTAAGTCTATGATTTCTATCGTTTTAAAGATGCCATATTGGATTAATTCCTTCTCTATTTTTTGCTTTACGAAATTATTAACCATATCTCGCTCAGCATCCATATCTTTAAAAGTACTGCTAATAAAAATCTGTATTCTCTCCATATCTCTTAGTTTTTGGTGTTACTATGTTTTGCTTAGTTTGCTAATATATGATTTTTCTATCGAATAATATATTAAATTCATACATTTTAACTCTTAAGTGGTTTTGTTGTTTAGTGGTTTTGCTGTTTTGTTGTTTAGTGGTTTTGTTGAATCAAAAATTCACTTGTAGTTTTACTATCAACTAAACAATAAAGCTACAAAACCACAAAGCAACCAAACAACGATGGCAAAGGTAGATAAAATAAGTCAGAATGAAGAAGAAAAGAGGAATAATTTGACTTATTTTCTACCTTTTTAAAGAAAAAGGGAGTCTGAGAGAATAAAAACTGGTGTTTCCTGTTGGTTTTTCGCTATTTATAATTACCTTTGTCGATTAGAAAATGAATCGTAAAACGGATTATTATTCTAAGTAGGTGATTGAAATTATTTTTATAATAGCTATGCTCTATTGTGATGCAGCTACGTTCTGTAGAAGAAGGAATGATGCGGGCATCATGACTGATGAGACAGGACGTAGATGCGCACAAGAGAGTATAGATATTATAATAATGAAAAACAATTATTATTATCTATTCATTATCAAAATAATTTTGATCACCTACTTACAATCGCACAATGAAGATTATGAGGTCAAAACTGACGCACCGCATCTCGCAAGAAGAAATAATGGAGTTATGCGCTCTTACCCAAGGCAAACAAAATGACAAACTGAAAGAGAAACTCTACTGCCTGACTATGGATGAAGACCGTCGCGTTGCCACCAATGCACTTTGGGTGTTCACTCATTTTGATTTGGCAAACAACGAATGGCTCTACTCCAAGCACGACCATATCATAGACCGATGCTTGAGGGAAAGCGATGTTACCAAACAACGCTTGATGCTTAATCTTCTGCTCCGTCAGCCATTCGATAAAGAGAGTATCCGAACGGACTTCATCGACTACTGTCTTGAGCGACTTGCAGACCCAGATTCGTCTTATGCCGTCAGGGCACAGTGCATCAAACTCGCTTACGAGCAGATGAGGCATTGGACAGAATTACTTGGTGAACTTCGTCTGAGTCTCGATGCTTTGTCGCGTGAGCCTCTCTCGCCAGGATTGCGGTCGGCAAGGAATCAGGTGATGAAGAAGATGTCAAAGGATTAGTTATTTTTGTTGTCTTGTTGTCTTGTTGTTTTGTTGTTTTGTTGTTTTGTTGATAGTAAAACTACAAGCGAGTTCTGTAAACAACAAGACAACAAAACCACAAGACAACAAAACCACAAAATAAAGAAAGGAGTTCAACTATGAATGAAATCAAATTAAGCAACGGTGTGCTGATGCCACAAATGGGCTACGGCGTCTATCAGATAGAGCCAGAAGACTGCGAAAGATGCGTGATGGATGCCATCAGCATGGGCTATAGGATGATTGACACAGCACAGGCTTATCTCAATGAGGAAGCCGTAGGAAAGGCATGGAAGACAAGCGGAGTCAGACGTGAAGACCTCTTTCTCGTCAATAAGGTGTGGCACTCTAACTACGGCGAGGGACAGACCATGAAGAGCATCGATGAGAGCCTCCGCAAACTTCAGACCGACTACATCGACCTCATGCTCCTTCATCAGCCATTCTGCGACCGCTATGGTGCCTATCGCGATTTGGAGAAAGCCTATAAGGCTGGCAAAGTTCGCGCTATTGGAGTGAGCAATTTCTTCCCTGATCATCTCGTGGACCTCGCAGCAAATATGGAGATTGCACCTATGGTCAATCAGGTAGAGACGCACGTGTTTGACCAGCAACGCGAAGCACGCAAATACATGGACGAAATAGGCACTCATATCATGTCGTGGGCTCCGCTGGCAGAAGGACAAAACAATCTCTTCTCCGACCCTGTACTAACGAAAATCGGAGAGAAATATGGCAAGACCGCCGCTCAGGTGGCACTGCGCTGGCTGTTGCAAAGCGACGTGATAATCATCCCTAAGACAGTGCACAAGAGTCGTATGGAAGAGAATCTCAACCTCTTCGACTTCACCCTCGATGCTGACGATATGGAGGCTATCGCGTTGCTCGACACAGGTCACAGTCTCTTCCTCGATCATCACGATGGAGAAGTGGCTAAGCAGTTTATGGAATGGCGCGCTGTAGTGAAACCTACAGAATAAGAAGATTACCGTCAATGTAATTACTACATAGGGTTTATTCCTTTACGGGAGTGAGCCCTATTTTTCTGCTTTTTTCATTCGTTTCACGTGTTTTGAGGACAAAAAACCAATTTTTTCTGCCCTTTCTGCCATTTTTTCACCTTTTATAACTACCTTTGCCTTTCGTATGTTTATTCATTCCACATCAAAAGTTAAACTTTAAGTGATGAAAAAAATGAATGATTCAACCCATAAGACAAAGAAATAGAAATGGAATTTGAAAAAGAAAACATTAGACCTGTATGTGAACACAATCCTGCAATCGACTGCCCTTGCACAAAAGTATGTGCGCGTCACGGAAAATGCTGTGAGTACGTGGCGCATCATCGCCTACATGGTAACCTGCCTAAATGCCTGAGAAACCTTGAAACAAAGTAAGATCATGAGGAATAATATCTACTCTTTTTCTGCCTGGATAGCCGCCCATATCACTTTTGTAGTAGTGGTTGTCAGCGCAGTGGCACTAATCGTTCCTGCCTCATTCTCATGGATAGGGACGTCAGCAATCACTCCAATGCTTGGCATCGTGATGTTCGGAATGGGTCTGACACTGAAGCCCTCCGATTTCAAGCCAGTGCTCCATCATCCTAAGGACATCCTGATAGGCGAATTGGCACAGTTTATCATCATGCCATGCCTTGCCTGGATGCTCTGCCAGATACTATCCCTACCGCAGGAACTCGCCATCGGAGTAATCCTCGTGGGCTGTTGTCCTGGTGGCACGGCAAGTAATGTCATCTGCTATTTGGCAAAAGGCGACATAGCCCTTAGCGTGGCAATGACGGGAGTCTCCACGCTCCTTGCTCCTGTGGTCACTCCAGCACTCGTCTGGATGCTCGCAGGAGAGTCCGTTGACGTCGATGTGGCTGGAATGTTTTTGAGCATAGTGCAGGTGGTAATAGTGCCTATCGTATTGGGATTGACAATCAATCATTACTTCCAAGAGGCAACGCGACGTGCAGTACCATTACTACCTATGTTCTCCACATTAGCCATTGCTTTCATTATCGGCATCATCGTAGCGCACAACTCTGCCAATATCCTCTCATGCAGTCTGATAGTGGCAGTGGTAGTCATTCTCCATAACGTCTTGGGACTCATTCTGGGCTATACCCTTGCTTCATTGACAAGCAGCGACAAGAGCAAGCGGTCCGCCATTGCCATTGAGGTGGGAATGCAGAATTCAGGTCTCGCCACGTCCCTTGCCGCCACCCATTTCGCCATGTTTCCTATGGCAGCCGTGCCTGGAGCGATGTTCTCCGTATGGCATAATTTCTCTGGAAGCATTGCCGCGCAGATATTTCGGAAATGGTCTGGTAAGAAATAGTTGTTTTTTTTGTTGTATTGCGGAATAAAATATCAATAAATAAAAACATATAAAAATGGTTGTAGGTTGTGGGTTGTTGGTATTTGGTCGAAGATAGTAAATTACCTAACACCAATAACCCATGACCGACAACCCACGACCAACAAACAAAACTGATTTCTAAGTCGTTAAAATCCCTTGGGTGGATTACTCTCAGGAGTATATCTAAAACACGTCAGAATCGCTTAAATATAGGGAAATTTGCTATCATGTCAACCAAGTCGCGGGTTGCAAACTCTGAAAAGTGGCTAAAAGGGAAAGGCCAAAACAAAAGTTATAGTTCGTCCCTCTCTCTGTTTTTCGTGTCAGATACTATGGCACGATACGATTCAATACTTTTTTACAATCGTTAAAACTGAGAAAAAATGCTCCGTCTTGACAATCTGAAAATATGTTAACACAGTGCTTTTGAAGGGAGGAAAAGGAAGAAAAACGCGGAATATTTCTGTTGTGAGCACAATAACTTAGTTATTATCTTGCAATAACTATGTTATTACCATGCAATCTCTATGCTTTTACCTCTCAATCTCTATGCTTTTATGGCGATTTTTCGTGCGTTTTTTGCCCAAAAAATCAGCTTTATTTCTTGATGATGGTATAATGCTTTGATAGTCAGTGTGTTGTAAAATTAGCGAGAATCGCGTATATACGGGTGTATTTTCTGTCGTGGATTTTATTTGTTAAAATGTTGATGTTTTGTGCGTGACTTGGTAACAGAAATATCAATAAATAAAAACAAACAAATATATTTTTTCTTTATTTTCCTCTATTGATATTTTACACTTCTCCACGGCAGTGGGGACTGAGGGGCTATTTATTACTTACGAAAGTTGAGTAAACAACCAAACCACAAGACAAGCAATCCTCTCCTTAGAATTTTCTGAATCTGATTCTGATTCCTTCCTTGCTTTCGAGTATCATCCATTCGCTGGAAAGGCGGAGAATGCGGAAGGAGGAGGAGAGTGAAGGGATGCCGTAAGGAAGAAGCAGGGTGGAGTCGGTGAGAGGGGTGTCCATGCCGTCAGGGTCGGTGATGGTGGCTTTATATTTGACTGGGTCGTATAGGTGCAAGGTGTCACCATCATGCTTGAAGCGCAAGAGGATGGTGGTGGAAGCGCCGGTGTAGTCGGATGTCTTGAGCAGTTTTGCCTGGAAAGACCAGAAACGACGTGAGGGAACCATATTGACAGTCTTGCCTTCGGCGATGGAGTCGATGGTGTGCATCTGCCAGAAACCGTCCAGTTGTCCGTTGCTGTGCGTCTCCATCTCGCAGGATGCTATGCTAAGTGTGAGGACTGCCATGAGGATGGCGAGAAGAGGGGTGTGAAATTTTATCTGCATAATAAACCTTTCCAAATAATACTAAACTGTGCACCTGTATTGTCGCCGAGGAGCATGCCCCTATCTGTACCAACTGTGGCGCGGAGGGTGATGTCGCGGAGTGATTTGGGGAGAGTATATTCCGCTTCTGCCATAAGACTGACGTTACGTTGCACGTCGAGGAATGGATTGGAATAAGTGCCCCAGCTCTTTTGCCATGTGGCGAAGAAGCGATAAGAAAGCGACGGCAGCGGACTGCCAGCAAAGGCTATGTGGATAGCCTTGAAGCGGTTGGACGTGGTGATGAGGGCATGGCCGTCATAGAGTGGTGCACGATAGAGTGGGTTTCCGTTAATCTGTCCCCAGTGTGACCAACTGCCATACGTGCCGTGGTTGAGATAGTTGTCTGCACCACCGATATGGTCGGGGATATACATGCTGTGGTCGTGATAGATAGGTCCGCTCTGATAGCGGCTGCAGATATATTCCACTACGATATGGTGGAGGGGCTGGAAGCGCTTGAGATGCATCTCCATGCCAATGAGGATGTCTCGAAGAGGATAGAGCAGTACGCGGTGTCGCTTACGCTTGTCCCATTCATCCCCTTTGCCATAGCCGTCGAAGTCCATCATAAAGAGTTGTGAGTCATCCTCGAAATAATGGTCGGCATAGGCGGAGAGGGCATAGGAAGGGCGGTCGTAGTTGATGCGCATAAGCCATGATCCGAGCATATTACCTTCAGCGGAGCGATAGTTGCCGCTCTCTTTATCGTTCTTTCCGCCATAGATGGCTTTGAAGAAAGCCTTCGGACTCTTGTCGTGCCTTACGACAGTGCCGTCGGCATAATATGTGGAGCCGCCAAACTGTGTCGCCATTTCGAGACCTACCTCGATGGTGAGTGGACGGTCGGGCTTGCCGAAGCGCAGGAAACCAGACTTATGATGTACGAGGACGTCTTTTAGGTATCTATTGCTCTCCATGCGTTCCTGGAAATGTCCGTCTGTCTGCATACCATAGAAAAAATGTCCCTTGAAGCCCATCCATCCATGTAAGAATGGCACGTAATCGTCGAAGGCGAGGCGTATGCCCGGCAGAGGTCGGGCGTTAATGCCAAGGGCTTGACTACCTGTGGTGAGGGACTGCGGTTTGAGATTGAGCGGTTCCTCACGCTGTCCGATGGTGAGTGATGCTTTACGGTAGCGTATCTTGAGATACAGTTGCTGGAGGAGTACGTCGCTGGAGAAATGATTAGCTGCGGCGACGTCAGCAGCATAGCCCACTCCCCAGATACGGGAAGAATCGCAGTGGAGCGGACGCTCTGCCTTGACTCGGACGAAGCCATTGGTGGAGCTGAGTGAACTCATGCCGTAGCGATTGGCATTGAGCCACAGCGGGGTGGTGCCGTCGGAGAACGATGACTGCATCTCCACTGTGCCCTCGATATGCTCGAATGGCTTTTGCGCCTTGATTGCTTGGAAGGGCAGGAGAAGGGCGAGTGCAAGGAAGAGGGGGGCGTAATTCATTCTTTTAGTTAAGAGAGAAAAGTGAAAAGTGAAAAATGAAGAGTGAAAAATCGCGCTGACGCGGTTATTAAATGAAGAATGAAGAATGGGGGAGTTAGTATTCTATGCTTGAGAAAACCGCAAGCAGGAAAACGTAATCCCTATTCTTCATTATTCATTCAGAAGAGTTCTTTATTCAGAAGAGTTCTTTATTCAGAATGTCTCTTAGTAGCTACGAGCGATAAGCACGCGGCACTTAGATGGCTTACCAGAAACCATGTCGATGCCTGGTGTCTGCTCAAAGGCAAAAGGAACGCAGCGGATAGTAGCCTGTGTATCTTCCTTAATCTTTGCCTCGGTCTCGGCGGTGCCGTCCCAGTGGCAGAGGAAGAAACCACCATCCTTCACCCTCTGCTTGAACTCCTCATAATCGTCGCACTCATAGATATGAGCATCACGGAAGGAGCGAGCCTTCTCGAAGATATTATCCTGGATGTCGTCAAGCAGATTCTTCACGTAATCGACTATGCCCTCGAAAGGAACGGTCTCCTTCTCCAGAGTATCGCGGCGCATTACTTCTACAGTGCCGTTTTCAAGGTCACGACCACCCATCACGAGGCGTACTGGCACACCCTTGAGCTCATAGTCAGCAAACTTGAAGCCTGGGCGCTTATTGTCGGAGTCATCAAACTTTACGCTGATGCCGAGCTGGCGGAGACTGTCGATGACTGGCTTCATTGCCTCAGAGACAGCAGCTATCTGGTCAGCCTTGCCAATAGGGATGATTACAACCTGGATAGGAGCGAGACGTGGAGGGAGCACGAGACCATTATCGTCAGAGTGGGTCATGATGAGAGCACCGATGAGACGTGTGCTGACGCCCCAAGAAGTAGCCCATACGTATTCTGGCTTGTTCTCCTTATTAAGATAGGTGACATCGAAAGCCTTTGCAAAGTTTTGTCCCAAGAAGTGGGATGTACCGCTCTGAAGAGCCTTGCCATCCTGCATCATAGCCTCGATGGTGTATGTGTCGAGAGCACCGGCAAAGCGCTCTGTCTCACTCTTTACACCCTGCATCACAGGTACTGCCATCCATTTTTCAGCAAACTCAGCATAGACCTTAAGCATCAACTGTGCTTCCTTCTCTGCCTCCTCACGAGTGGCGTGAGCAGTGTGACCCTCCTGCCAGAGAAACTCGGAAGTGCGGAGGAAAGGACGTGTGCGCATCTCCCATCGCATCACGTTACACCACTGATTGCACATGAGAGGCAGATCGCGCCATGACTGAATCCAATTCTTGTATGTATTCCAGATGATGGTCTCGGAAGTAGGGCGGATGATGAGTTCCTCTTCGAGCTTGGCGTTAGGGTCCACCACAACACCGTCGCCAGCTTCATTGGTCTTGAGACGATAGTGGGTCACCACAGCGCACTCCTTAGCAAAGCCTTCCACATGCTCAGCCTCGCGAGAAAGGAAAGACTTAGGGATGAGGAGAGGGAAATATGCGTTTTGCACTCCAGTCTCCTTGAACATCAGGTCGAGCTGATGCTGCATCTTCTCCCAGATGGCGTAGCCATAAGGCTTGATAACCATACATCCTCTCACTGCAGACTGCTCAGCGAGATCCGCTTTGTTGATGAGATCATTGTACCACTGACTGTAATTGTCAGCGCGTTTAGTCAATTCTTTAAGTTCTTTTGCCATATTTAGTATGAATTTTATATGCTAATGCCAAATTTGCCTGCAAAAATACAAAAAAATGTTGGAAAATAGTGATACTTTCATGTTTTTGTTTGGAGTTTGTGGAAAAATGATTAACTTTGTCGTCAGTTTTGGTAAAAAGAATCGTATTTTTTAACTTTTAATTTATTTATAAATAGAATTATGAAAAAGTTTAAGTTTGGAGCAATTGCAGTATGTCTCTGCATGCTCATCTCAAGTTGTGGTACTAATACAGGTAACGGCGCTATCATCGGTGCAGGTGGCGGTGCAGTGCTCGGCGCAATAGCAGGACGTCTCCTCGGAGGTAACGCAAAGGGAACAGCAATCGGTGCAGCAGTAGGCGCTACAGTAGGTGGTGGCACAGGTGCTCTCATCGGCAAGCACATGGACAAAAAGAAGGCAGCGGCAGAGGCAGCAGCCGCAGCAGCTAATGCTAACCTCTCAGAGATTACTGACGCTAACGGTCTGAAGGGATATAAGTTTGAGTTCAACGAGCAGGGCATTCGCTTCGCTACAAATAAAGCTGACCTCAACGATGCTGCAAAAAACAATATCGCATCTGTGGCACAGTTCCTCAAAAACAATACTGACTGTGACGTAACAGTGGTAGGTCACACCGACAGCACTGGTTCTGACGCTATCAACAACCCTCTCTCTGAAAAGCGTGCGCAGAGCGTGAGCAACTATATGAAGATGCTCGGCGTATCTTCTTCACAGGTCAAGAATGTTATGGGCATGGGTTCTACAGTGCCTGAGGCAGACAACTCTACAGCTGCTGGTCGCTCTAAGAATCGTCGCGTAGAGGTTTACGTTTACGCTAACGCTGAGACTATCAAGGCTGCTGAGAAGGGACAGTTGTAATATTGTTGTTCGGTTGTCTGCTTGCTTGATGGTAACCCAATAGTAAAATGCTGTTGGCATCTGTGACAAGTCCACGAAACACGAAAACATATCAATAGATAAAAAAGGTTTTTGGTTATTGGTTTTTGGTTATTGGGCTAAGTCTCTATAGTCGTAACCTACCAAATACCAACAATCTACAATCCAACACCAACAACCCATCATTCTCTATTGATGTCTTCTTTTCAAAGCAGCACGACAACAATTTAACTATATTTCTGTGAGACTTTTTATAAAGATAATACGATGGATAGTGGTGGCATTCTTTGCCTCCACTATTCTTGTTGTAGTGGCTTACCGTTTCTTCCCTGTTTATGTCACACCGCTGATGTTTATCCGCCTTGGCGAGCAGATGGTATCGGACGAATATGAAGTAAGGCTACATCATACTTGGGTGCCTCTCGACGAGATGTCCAAATATATGCCTGTTGCAGTAATGGCTAGCGAAGATCAGCGCTTCCTGATGCACCACGGCTTTGACTTCAACGCAATACAGAAAGCGGTGAAGCACAATAAGAAAGGGGGGACGAAACATGGTGCAAGCACCATCACCCAGCAGACGGCTAAGAACGTATTCCTCTGGCCGGGCAGATCATGGATAAGAAAAGGCTTCGAGATGTATTTCACAGTCCTGATAGAAGCCCTGTGGGGCAAAGAGAGGATTATGGAAGTGTATCTCAACTCGATAGAAATGGGCAACGGACTATATGGAGCGCAGGCTTGTGCAGAGTATAACTTTGGCAAAGACGCAAAAGACCTCACCCGCGGTGAGTGCGCCCAGATAGCTGCCACACTGCCTAATCCACGCAAATTTTCCAGTGCGAATCCTTCGCCATATATGAAGAAACGACGCGCTCAGATAGAGCATCAGATGAAGTTTGTGGACTTGTTTAAGGCTAAGTAAATGCCAGGGAGACAATATATTGATGATGTTCTTGCTCGTATTTGGAATTAAATATCAATAAATGAATTGGGTTGTTGGTTTTTGGTTTTTGGTTAGAATGTGTATGCCTCTTGCAGGTTTATTTCACTATAATACCCATAACCCACGACCAATAACCAACAACCTATAACTCTCAACCAAATTCTCCATCCCCCAGTAATCGACAATCAACGAAATGAAAAATATAGATAATTTGCCAGAAAACCACTCTTCGTCCACATCAGAAAGACCTGAGACAGCAGAGACACTTTGGGAATCACTCTCAAAGCAGCTCAATCCTGCCCAACTGCAAGCTGTGGAATACATAGATGGGGCTTCGCTCGTCATTGCTGGTGCTGGTTCTGGAAAGACGAGAGTGCTCACATACAAGATAGCATATCTCCTTACCCAAGGCTACAAACCATGGGAGATAATGGCGCTCACGTTTACTAATAAAGCCGCCAACGAGATGAAAGAGCGTATCTCGCGCCTCGTGGGAGAGTCGGCTTATTCGTTACAGATGGGCACGTTTCACAGCGTATTCTCCAGAATACTCAGAAGGGAAGCATCGCTTATAGGCTACGATTCCAATTTCACCATCTATGATGAGACCGACTCCAGATCGCTTTGCAAGAATATCGTCAAGACTCTTGGACTTGATGATAAAATATATAAGCCAGCAGAGGTGCACAATCGTATCTCAATGGCTAAGAATAAGTTGATTCTGCCAGCACAATATGCTGAGACTACTAATATTATGGTGCGCGACCGACAGTCGAATATGGACCGTATGCCAGCCATTTATTCTATGTATGTGGATAATTGTCGCAAGAGCAACGCAATGGATTTCGACGATCTCTTGGTATATACCTTCCGCCTCTTCCACGACAATCCGGAGGTAAGGGATAAATACAGGGAGCGTTACCGCTTCGTGCTTGTGGATGAGTATCAGGACACCAACTACGTTCAGCAGCAGATAGTGTGGCAACTGACCGGCGGTCATCAGCACGTATGCGTGGTGGGAGACGATGCACAGAGTATCTATGGATTTCGTGGAGCTAATATCGACAATATCCTCGACTTCCAAGATCAGTATGATGGAAGTCGTATGTTCAAATTGGAACAAAACTATCGCTCGACTCAGAATATCGTCAAGGCGGCTAATAGCCTGATAAAGCACAACTGCCGACAGATAGAAAAAGACGTGTTTAGCCAAAATTCGGAAGGAGAGAAACTGCGCCTCAGAGTGCTCTCAAGCGATAAAGAAGAAGCTATTAGCATCTGCAAGGACATCAAACGCGACGTGAAAAGCGAAGGAAAGCATTACTCTGACTTCGCCATCCTTTACCGAACAAACTATCAGAGCCGTACTTTCGAGGAGCAAATGCTCAAGGATAATATACCTTATAAGATATATGGAGGCATGAGCTTCTATCAGCGTAAGGAGATAAAGGACGTGATAGCCTATTTCAGACTTGTGGTAAACCATCACGATGAAGAGGCTTTCCGAAGGATAATCAATTATCCCGCGAGAGGAATCGGTGACACTACGGTGAATAAAATCGTGGCTGGAGCACAGGAAAGGAATGTCAGCCTATGGACCGTGGCGCAGAATCCATTAGCTTACGGAGTGGAGATAAACAAGGGAACGATAAACAAACTCAGCCTTTTCTGCCAGATGATAGAAGGCTTTTCGCAGCGTCTAAATACTGATGATGCTTATGAACTCGGTAAGGACATCATCAAGATGAGCGGAATAACGGCTGATATATACAGCGGAACGAATGCTGACGACACTTCACGACAGGAGAATCTGGAGGAATTGGTCAACTCCATGCAGGACTTTGTGGAGGATGGACGCGAGGAAGAATTGCCAGTGGGGCTTACAGACTTCCTGCAGGACGTCTCGCTCATGACTGATCGCCAGACTGGCGATGACGATGATAATGATAAAGTGTCGATGATGACCATACATAGCGCAAAGGGACTGGAGTTTCCTACTGTCTATGTGGTGGGAATGGAGGAGAATATATTCCCTTCGCCTATGTGTACAGACTCCATGCGACTGCTGGAAGAGGAACGACGCCTCTTCTATGTGGCTATCACGAGAGCGGAAAACTCTTGCGTGCTGACTTGTGCTAAGACGCGTTTCAGATACGGAAGAATGGAGTTTGATGCGCCAAGTCGCTTTCTTAAGGATATAGACCCAAGGCTTATTGAGATGGATTCTAATTCGTCAGAGATAGGTTCGTGTGGCAGAAGCAACAGGAATAACTACGGGTCTTCCTCTTCTTCAAGATATTCTAACGGCAGGATGCAAAACTCTCATCCCGTTGCTTCACAGTTTATGGCAGACCCAAAGCCGAAGGTTACGGAAGACAGAAAGGCAGAGACGCCTGTCAATCCTTTCAGCCCTGCCTTTGAACGTGAACTGGAAGCGCGTGGAGGCAACCTACGTAAGGTGCGTGAGGCTTTGTCGGTGGGAACGAATCGTAGCAGCATGCTTCGTGGAAGTAGCACAATGGATGCGCCTTCCGCTTCATCAAAACGCAGTTCTATCACTTCCAGCGCTCCTGCAAACATCCCAACGCTTTCTATAGGAGACAAGATAGAGCACAATCGTTTCGGTGTAGGCGTCGTCACAGATCTCTCTGGCGAAGGTCCTTCTGCAAAGGCAACAGTGGATTTCCAGAATGCTGGAACTAAGCAGTTGTTGCTGAAATTTGCAAAGATTGTGGTTCTTTCATAAATGAAGAAAATAGTAAGAAGAATGAAGAATGGAAATTGTGATTATCTTTTTGCGGTTTATTAAGCAAACAAGACCAACTTCTATTCTTCATTTTTTTTTTATTCTTCGTATTCTTTTTTCTTTATTATTCGTATTTCCTTTTTTTATTCTTTGTATTCTTTTTTCTTTATTCTTCGTATTTCCTTTTTTTATTCTTCGTATTCCTTTTCTTTCTTCTTCGTATTTCCTTTTTTATAATGTCCTCAAAGCACTAAGCAACTCTGAGTTCTCCTCTTTTGTGCCAACAGTGATGCGGAGACAGTTGTGGCAGAGAGTGATGCGAGTGCGGTTGCGCACTATGATTCCCTTAGCCACGAGGTAGTCATAAGTGGATTGCGCATCCTCCATCTCAGCGAGGAAAAAGTTGGCATCAGTAGGATATACCTTCTTGCAGATAGGCAGGAGAGAGAAGGAATCCATGAGTTGACGGCGCTCTTGAAGGATAAGCTTCACCCATTGCTCCACCTCAAAGTTGCGGTTGAGACGGTCAAGAGCCTCCTGCTGTGTCAATTTGTTGACGTTATAAGGATATTTCACCTTATTATATATAGAGATAATCTCTTCACTTGCGAAAGCCATTCCGCAACGAATAGCGGCAGAGCCCCATGCTTTGCTCATGGTCTGGAGAACTATGAGGTTAGGGAGCTTAGCGATATACTTCGTCAGGCTCTTCTCCTGCGAGAAGTCAATGTAAGCTTCATCCACCACTACAAGTCCTTCAAATGTGGTCAATACCTTAGCTATCTCGTCGCGCTCAATGCTGTTTCCAGTAGGATTATTTGGCGAACAAATCCATATCACCTTAGTATTCTCGTCGCAAGCATCGAGCAAAGCCTCTGCTTTGATCTGAAAATTATCGTCCAAAAGCACAGGGCGATACTCCACATCATTGATGTCAGCGCTGACCTTATACATTCCGTAGGTCGGTTCGATGGCTACAACATTATCCTTCTTAGGCTCGCAGAAACAACGATACACGAGGTCGATGGCTTCATCCGAACCATTGCCGAGGAAGATATTCTCCACTGGAATGTGCTTGATGACGGAGATACGCTCCTTCACCTCCTGCTGGAGAGGGTCAGGATAGCGATTGTAAGGATTATTGTAAGGATTCTCATTGGCATCGAGGAATACGCGAGCTACGTGGCCGGAGTATTCATTTCTCGCACTGCTGTATGGAGCTAACGACCATATATTCGGTCTTGTCAATTCTTTTAGTGGTTTCATTGTTTATTTTTTTTCGGGGAATCGGGCGGTGACGCGCCCGACACAGTGGCGGACGCATGAGTATATTGTGTGAAGAGGTGTGTCAAGCCTTGAGTATATCGTGTGATGAGGTGTGTCAAGCCTTGAGTATATCGTGTGGGGAGGCGTGTCAGGCCTTGAGTATATCGTGTGAGGAGGTGAGGCGGACGTTGACTTTATCTTGTTTTAAGAATATTGTTGACCCTCACACGCATAGCATTGGCATGAGCTTCCAGTTGCTCATTCTCAGCCATGCAGACCACGGCAGGACCGATGGAGCGGATGCCTTCAGCAGAAAGATGCTGGAAAGTAATCTTGCGATTGTAGGAATCGAGATTTACTCCGTTATAGGCAAGGGCGTAACCGTGGGTAGGGAGCGTGTGGTTAGTGCCACTGGCATAGTCGCCAGCAGACTCACAAGCATACTGACCGAGGAACACACTGCCTGCATTTACCACCTGTTCGGCAAGTGAATCGTAATCGGAAGTGGCGATGATGAGATGCTCTGGAGCATAAGCATTGCTGAGGGCCATTGCTTCCGCCTTGTCGTGAACGAGTACGAAATTGGAATTCTCAAGCGTCTTCTCTGCTATTTCATGACGTGGAAGCACTGCCAGTTGCTTCTTCAGTTCTGCTTCCACTTCAGAGAGCATCGCCTCGGATGTACTGATGAGAATGACTTGAGAGTCAATGCCATGCTCAGCCTGTGATAGAAGGTCGGCAGCCACGTAGGCGGCATTGCTTGTCTCGTCAGCGATGACGCAGACCTCACTCGGTCCGGCAGGCATATCTATTGCGGCGTCATGGAGAGAAACTTGCTGTTTCGCTGCCATCACGTATTGGTTTCCTGGTCCGAAAATCTTATAAACCTTCGGCACAGACTCCGTGCCATAAGCCATTGCACCAATAGCCTGAACGCCACCAGCCTTGAAAATCTTGTCCACGCCAGCCACACGAGCCGCCATAAGGATGGCTGGATTCACTTTACCTTCTTTGTTAGGAGGGGTGCAGAGCACTATTTCCTTGCATCCAGCAATCTTGGCAGGAGTGGCAAGCATGAGAACAGTGGAGAAGAGTGGGGCAGTGCCACCAGGAATATATAGTCCTACCTTCTCTATTGCTACGCTTTTCTGCCAGCATACCACACCTGGGGCAGTCTCTACCTTCTGAGTCTCAAACTTTTGCGAATCATGGAAGCGTGCGATATTGGCATGAGCGAGGATGAGGGAATCTTTTAGTTCTTTGCTTACAAGGCTTTCCGCTTCCAGCATCTCCTCTTCGGTGACTGCGAGTTGGGTGAGGTTTGCTTTGTCAAACTTAGCCTCATATTCCATCACCGCTTTGTCTCCATTAGCCTTTACGTCAGCCAAAACAGTGGCAACAGTAGCGTTAAGCTGTGAGACGTCGAGGTGTGGGCGCTCTATTATCTTTGCTATCTCTTCTTTGGTTGGGTATTTTGTTATTCTCATTTGCTTGTGCTCTTTATTTGTGGAATCAGGTGTAATAGTACCCTGTCGTTGTGGCTTTTAGATTTGATTGGAGTAGTTGTGGCTTTTCTTTACAAAAGAACCAAAAACCAACAACCTACAACCAACAACCACACATTAAATAATCATCTTCTCAATAGTATTGACCAAAATGCCCTGGGCACCGAGTTCCTTCAGTTTACCGATTATTTCCCAGAACACTTTCTGTCCTATTACGGCGTGAACAGAGCACCATTCCTCATCGGCAAGAGGGATGATAGTAGGGCTCTTTAGTCCTGGAAGCACTTCTACTATCTCTTTGAGCCTTGACTTAGGAGCATTCATGCGAACATATTTCTGTCCTTCAGCATTCTTTACAGCCTCAAAGCGGAAGAGCATCTCATTGAGAATCTCGCGCTTTTCCTCTGAGAGACCTTTGTGTGCTATGAGCAAAGCTTCGCTCTGAGTCACCACTTCTACTTCGCGGAGATTATTGCTGACGAGGGTAGAACCGCTCGATACGATGTCGAAGATGCCATCAGCAAGGCAGATGCCAGGCGCAATCTCCACGCTTCCTGTGATGATGTGTATCTCTGCGTCTATATTATTCTTCTCGAGGAAGTTGCGCAGGATAACAGGGTAGGATGTAGCAATCTTTTTTCCGTTAAACCATTCCAATCCAGTATATTCCACAGACTTAGGGATGGCAAGTGAGAGTCTGCACTTTGAGAAGCCAAGTCGGCTTACTATCTCAGCATCTTCCTCACGCTCAAGGAATTCGTTCTCTCCCACGATGCCGATATCTGCCACGCCTAAAGCTACGCTTTGGGGAATATCATCATCACGGAGATAAAGCACTTCGAGAGGGAAATTGCCTGACTGGGCGAGGAGAACTCGCTTGCTGGAACTTACTTTGATGTCTGCTTCATTGAGCAGATTGATGCAGTCTTCGAAGAGACGGCCTTTGGATTGCAATGCTATTCTTAACATTTGTATTATGTGTTATTTACTTATCTTTTTACCTTTACTAATTACAATATGTTTGCAAAGGTAATCATTTATTTTCATAATGCAAAGAATAACGAGGAAAATGTGCGAAATTGTTTCTTTTTGGGAAGTTGTACCTTTGAGTAAAGAGTTTAATTAAATGAAGAATGGGGAGCTACACCTTTTAGTGAAAAGTGAAAAGTGAAGAGTGAAGAGTGAAAAATCGCGCTGACGCGATTGCGATTTCTGCAATTTTATTAAATGAAGAATTGATTAAATGAAGAATGTAGAAAGAAGAATGGGGATTACGTTCCTCGGCTTGAGGCTTCTCGTGGCTCCTCAAGTAAGAAAACAAACTCCAATTCTTCATTCTACATTTATCATTCTTAATTTAAATCAGTTTTTTTATTTATTAACCAAGCAACTATCCAAAGTAATTTCACCAGCCAAGCAACGCTTCATGTGGGCAGTGACGACGCATGGATCATTGTGGAGAGCAGTGAGATGCATCAGTTTGGTAGTGGCTGCCTCAATAGTGCTATCGTAGCCAGAAAGCACACCAGCTTTAAAGAGATGAAGGCCAGCACCATATCTCTCCATTTCTACACGACCAGCCACACACTGAGAAATATTGACTATTACTACGCCACGCTCTACGGCTGTGGTAAGCATATCGGTGAGCCATTTCTGCTGTGGAGCATTGCCAGAGCCATAGCTGCGCATCACGATTCCTTTAAGGTTAGGATCATCAATGATATGCTTGAATACAGACTCCTGAAGTCCAGGGAATAAGGAGAATACCAGGATGTTTGGATTCATCTCTTTATGAGGAATCATCGGACGTGTATAGTCTGGTCGGAGAATATGGTGGTGATTGAAATTAAACTCTACTCCTGCTTCGCACAGGTGAGGGTAATTGAATGATTCAAAGGCATTAAACTGCTCAGCGTCCTGTTTCGTACTACGATTGCCACGGAGCAATCGTCCGCTGAAGTAAATGCAGACCTCAGGGATTGGCGTAACGCCATGCTCATTGGTCAGCGAAGCCAGTTCTATACTTGTAAGAAGATTTTCCTTACCGTCTGTACGCAACTGACCAATAGGCAACTGTGATCCAGTCAGAATGACAGGTTTTGTAAGGTTTTGCAGCATAAATGAGAGAGCGGATGCTGTATAGGCCATCGTATCCGTACCGTGGAGGATGACGAAACCGTCGTAGCGGTTATAGTTTTGACTTATTATCTGCACGAGTTCTGACCACACGAGGTAGTCCATATCGCTTGAGTCTATAGGCTTGTCAAACTGATAAACCGTGATTTTTGCCTGAATCTGATCCAGTTCCGGAATACGAGAGAGGAGATGGTTGAAGTCGAGAGGCTCAAGAGCGCCAGTCTTAGAGTTATGCCCCATACCGATTGTGCCACCTGTGTATATAAGGAGAACGCGCTCGGTACGCTTGAGAGATTCATGCAGTGTGGAGGTTTTCATGTTCTTGTTTTTATAGGGTTAATAGGTTTTTATTGCCTTACTGACTGCAAATTTAGTTATATTTTTTGAAAAATCAAGGGAAACATTCTTTATTTACAAAAAAAGTAGTACATTTGCATCGAAAAAGGGCAGTATTTGAGAATATAAGCCCGTTTTCTGCTACTACTGCATTAACAAACAACAATATTTTAAATCTAAACTGAAATGAAACAATTCAACGACGAGAACTTCCTTCTCGAGACAAAGACAGCGCAGGACCTCTATCACAACCACGCTGCCAAGATGCCTATCATCGACTATCATTGCCACCTTATTCCTCAAATGGTCGCTGAAAACAAGCGCTTCGACTCTATTGCGCAGATCTGGCTTATGGGTGACCACTACAAATGGCGTGCAATGCGTTCAAACGGTATCGAGGAGCGTTTCTGCACAGGCAAGGATACTACTGACTGGGAGAAGTTCGAGAAATGGGCTGAGACTGTGCCTTACACATTCCGTAACCCATTGTATCACTGGACACACCTTGAGCTCAAGACTGCTTTCGGAATTGACAAGTTGCTCAATCCTGAGACTGCACGCGAAATATATGACGATTGCAACAATCAGATACAGAATGACCCTAAGTTCTGCCCACGCGGAATGATGGAGCACTACAACGTGAAGATTGTCTGCACCACTGACGACCCTGCTGACTCTCTTGAGTGGCACAAAGTGGTGAAGGATGACCCTACTGCCAAGACACGTATGCTCCCTACTTGGCGTCCTGACGCAGGTATGAATATCGATGCTGCCACTTGGAAGGCTTACATTGAGAAGCTCGCAAGCGTTGCTGAGATGCCTATCACTTGCTTCGCAGAGCTCGTTGCTGCTCTTCAGAAGCGTCATGATTTCTTCGAGACAATGGGATGTAAGCTCTCTGACCATGGTATTGAGGAATTCTACGATGAGCCATACACAGAGGCTGAGATTGATGCTATCATGAAGAAGGCACTCGCTGGCGAGGCAATCACTAAGGAAGAAGAGCGCAAGTACAAGCACGCTTACCTCTTCGAGCAGGGCAAGATGGACTATGCTTCTGGTTGGGCGCAGCAGTATCACTACGGTGCTATTCGCAACAACAACTCTAAGATGTTTGCTAAGCTCGGTGCTGACACTGGCTTCGACTCAATCGGTGAGTTCACCACAGCAAAAGCAATGTCTCATTTCCTTGATGAGCTCAACACTAACGGCACTCTCGCAAAGACAATCCTCTACAACCTCAACCCATGCGCTAATGAGGTTATCGCTACTATGCTCGGTAACTTCCAGGATGGTTCTGTTGCTGGAAAGATTCAGTTCGGTTCTGGTTGGTGGTTCCTCGATCAGAAGGATGGCATGGAGAAGCAGATGAACGCTCTCTCAGTGCTCGGTCTTCTCTCTCGCTTCGTAGGTATGCTGACCGACTCACGCTCATTCCTCTCTTATCCACGTCACGAGTATTTCCGTCGCACACTCTGTAATCTCCTCGGTAATGACATTGAGAAGGGTCTTATCCCATTCACTGGTTACGAAGAGAAGCGCGTGCGTCAGATGGTAGAGGATATCTGCTACAACAACGCAGCTCGCTTCTTCAACTTCTAAGTATTTCCCATACTTCATATAATCCAGCCACTCTACTCAGATTCCATCAGGTCTCTTGCTGAGTGGCTGGTCGTTTTTTTTATGGCTTTGCCAAATTGCTGGTAGTTGGTTTGTAGAATATCAACTCAACAATCTCAAACAGTAAATTACCAATCCGTTCACGCCATTCAGGATATAGATTATCAAAAATGCGATTGTAAGACGGAAGGCTTATTTTTAGACAAACTGTAAGTAAAAGCTGTATATTTGCTTATAGTTTTAGTTGGGTATGGTTGGGCAATGCAAAAGCTATGCTTTTACCGCCTAAAAGCATAGTTATTAGCCCCTAAAAGCATAGTTATTACATCCTAAAAGCTATGCTTTCAAATCGTAATATCATAGCTTTTCCAAAATCAAGCCAAAACGCTCGTTTATCCACTAATGTTTGTTTGATTAGTTTGTACTTGTTCTTTTGTTTTGCATTCTGCAAACTATATATAATAATGTGTGAAACAGCACTGAATGAAAGATTGTAGAAAAGTGTTCGATTTACACTTCAAAATCTTATTTTTGCCCCATTTTGCTTAGAGCAGATAGCAAAATGAGGGTCTTTCTTTCCATTTTTGGCAAATATTATATATGTTTTCTTGCATGGGTAAAAAAAATAGATTACCTTTGAAACGATTTTGATTAAACAAATGCAAATCTATTCAAAATACTAAGCAATATGAACAACCTAAAGACTTTACTTTTCTCTGCAGGCGTTGCCATGGCAATGTTCTCTGCTTGCTCTTCAACGGAAGGCAAATCTACACTGACACAATCTGGACTTGATGCCGCAGCTTTCGACACTGTGATTGGTGGTAAGAAGGTGGCTCTCTATACCCTCACCAATGCCAACGGCATGGAAGTCTGCATCACAAACTATGGTGGACGCGTAGTTTCGCTTGTGGTACCTGATAAAGATGGCAAACCAACTGATGTTGTCCTCGGTTTCGACAATATCGCACAGTATGCTGATACTCTCAATTCTCCAAGTGATTATGGCTCTTCTGTAGGTCGCTATGCTAACCGTATCGCAGGAGGTAAGTTCTCTCTTAATGGACAGGAATATCAGTTGAAGCAGAATGATAAGATGAATTGTCTTCATGGCGGTGGTACTACAGGTTGGATGAATCAAGTCTATGAGGCAGAGCAAGTTGGCGATTCTATCCTCAAACTTACTATTACCGCACCTGATGGAGAGAATGGTTTCCCTGGTACTGTAAAGGCAACCACTACATACACTCTCAAGTCTGATAATACTCTCGATATGGTTTGGGAGGCAACTACAGATAAGGAGACAATTATCAACCAGACAAACCACAACTATTATAACCTTAATGGCGACTTCAACAGCGTTGGAACTGACATGATTCTCTATATCAATGCTGATAATTTTACTCCGTCTGATGAATTCTATATCCCAACAGGCGAAGTTAAGCCTGTCAAAGGTACCCCGTTTGACTTTACCACACCTCACGCTATCAAGGATGCTATCGGTGCAGACTTCGATCAGGTGAAGAATGCTAACGGAGGTATTGACCATAATTTCTGTCTCAATACTTACAAGGATGGCAAGGGTGACGATACTCAGGTGTGCGCTTCTCTCTATTCTCCAAAGACTGGTATCTTCTTGGAGATGTTCACCAATGAGCCTGGCGTGCAGTGTTACACAGGTAATTTCCAGGGTATCGGCAATGAGCCAAATATCAAGCACAAGGGTGGCAAGTACCCACAATATGTCAGCGTATGTCTCGAAAGTCAGAAATACCCTGACTCTCCTAATAAGAAAAACTTCGTACAGCCTACACTCAAGCCAGGCGAAAAGTACTATAGCCACGCAGCTTACAGATTCTCAATCAAGTAAATATAACGCTTTTGTCACCGATTGCCTTTTGGCTTTCGGTGACTTAGCGTGTCATTGATTGTCAGTCTATTATGGTATTAAAGCTAAAGAAAAAATAAATATAATTATTAAAACAAAACTCAAAAAAACTCTAACAAAACAATGAGCGTATTAGAAGCTTTAAAGAACAATGGCTTTGAGACTATCGATTATGTAGTATTCATTGCCTACATTGTACTTCTTGTAGGTTTGGGAATGTTCCTCAGCCGTAGCAAGAAAGGAGAAGAGAAATCATCTACAGACTACTTCCTCGCTGGTAACACCTTGACTTGGTGGGCGGTAGGTGCATCTCTTATCGCTGCAAATATCTCAGCAGAGCAGTTTATCGGCATGTCCGGTTCAGCTTTCGCTTCAGGTATCGCGCAGGCAGCTTACGAGCTTATGGCTGCAGCTACTCTGATCGTAGTGGGTAAGTTCCTCCTTCCTCTGATGATCGAGAAGAAGATTTTCACTATCCCACAGTTCCTTCGTGAGCGTTACAACTGGGGTGTAGGACTTGCATTCTCTCTCCTCTGGCTTTTCCTCTATGTATTTGTAAACCTCACATCTGTATCTTGGCTCGGTGCTCTCGCTATTCAGCAGATTCTCGGTCTCCCTACTGACATGATTATCAATGTAGGTGGTATCGAAATCGACCAGGTTCGCATGGTTATCATCCTCACACTCTTCGTTATCGCTGGTGTTTACTCCATCTATGGCGGTCTCGCTTCTGTGGCATGGACCGACGTTATGCAGGTGACATTCCTCGTAGGTGGCGGTCTTATCACTGCTTATGCTGCTCTCTCCGTTATCGGTCACGAGGTATGGGGATGCGGTGCATTGGAAGCTTTGGGCAATATATTTGATTGGTGCGTCAACCAGCCTGGTGACAAGCACTTCAATCTTGTCGTAACCCGTCAGGAAGAACTCTATCCAGTAGTCAATGGAGTGGTAGAAAATGGTGTTGTAGTACAGAAGGAAGACCCATTCTTTACTAACCCTGGTATCGTTCTTATCTTTGGTGCCCTCTGGCTTACAAACCTCGGTTACTGGGGCTTCAACCAGTACATCATCCAGAAGGGTCTTGCTGCCAAGTCTCTCTCTGAGGCTAAGAAGGGTATGATTTTCGCAGCATTCCTCAAGATTCTTATTCCATTCATCGTTTGTATTCCTGGTGTTTGCGCATTCTACATCATGAATGGCGACGGCGAAGCCCTCGAAACTCTCCGTCATACTCTCGCTGGTGGCATTGAGCGTTCTGATGATGCTTATCCATTCCTTATCCGTAACTTCACCCCTACATTCGTTAAGGGTCTCTCTTTCGCAGCTCTCGCAGCCGCTGTTATCTCTTCTCTTGCTTCAATGTTCAACTCTACTTCCACTCTCTTCACGATGGATATCTACAAGCAGTTCATCAACAAGAATGCAAGTGAGAGACGTCTCGTTACTGTAGGTCGTATGACTTCTGTTGCAGCTCTGCTTATCGCTCTCGTTGCTGTTTATCCATTGATGGGCGGTATCGACCAGGCATTCCAGTTCATCCAGGAATACTCTTCATTCGTATATCCAGGCGTAGTGGTAATCTTCGGTCTCGGACTCCTTTGGAAGCGTGCTTCTGGCACAGCAGCTGTTGTTGCCGCTATCGGTACTTTCGCATTCTCTATCCTCTTCAAGTTTACAATGCCTGATGTTCCATTCCTCGTTCGTTCTGGATATGTGTTCATCGTTCTCGTAGTTCTCTTCGTAGGTATCTCATTGAGAAGTGGCAAGGCAGAGCCTGCTGACCAGCTTTCTGACAGCACTATCAAGACTCAGCTGTTCTGGAGCACAGTGCTTTATGCTGTGTGTGGCTTGTCTGTAGTATTCCTCGTGCTCTCTTACTTCAACACAACTCTCGCAGTTCACGGTGTTGCAGGTGCGATGATCTTCATGGCAGCTATGACAGCAACCATCGGTTTCTACCTCCGTTCTAATGCTCTTGACAAGGTACAGGACCCTAAGCGCGTGCCTATCGACCTCAACATCTTCAAGACTGACCGTGCTTTCAATATCGGTGCATGCGGAGTAATCCTGATTCTCACAATTCTCTATATTGCTCTCTGGTAATATGAGAATGCCAATATAATCATCAATGATGAGATGGGAAGTGGCAACTGTAAGCCAGATTGCCACTTTCCACCTCAACATTGAATTTTCAATTGAAAACCAAAAGGTCTCCACCTTATTTATATATAGGCGGTGACTGTATTGGACACAATAACTGAAAAATCTACGTCAAGAGTGGGTGCAGAAATCTCCCACGCTAAAAACGCAATCGCCCGGTCGGCAAAGTCGTGAGACTGCGAGCGATTTTAGTACTTTCTTAAACAATAACACACATAAGGGTAGCGAAAGAATATGACGCAATACTATGACAATATCGAGCCGATTTTAGTGTCTGTGGACTGTATCGTCTTCGGATTTGATGAAGGAAAACTCAAACTTCTCATCGGCAAGAGAAAATTAGACCCAGGTATGGGACAGTGGTCGCTTTACGGTGGCTTCGTTAGACCTAATGAGAGTCTTCACGAAGCGGCAGAGCGTACACTGAACGAACTTACAGGTCTCGACAATATGTATCTGACTCAAGTAGGTACATACGGTAAGATCGACCGTGACCCAGGTGAAAGGGTTATCTCTGTGGCTTACTGTGCGCTTATCAATGTAAGCGATTATAGTGAGGTACGACAAAAAGAATATGGAGTGGAGTGGGTCAATGTGGATAGTCTCCCCAAGCTTTACTCTGACCATGGCAAGATGGTGAATGATGCTTTAGCTAAGCTTCGTCGCCACATCTCTAACGAACCTCTGTGTTTCAATCTGCTTCCTGAGTTGTTTACGCTTACTCAGCTGCAGTTGCTTTACGAGGCTATTTTAGGCGAAGAAATTGACAAACGTAACTTCCGCAAGCGTATCAAGGGTGTACCAAGCATACAGAAAACGGAATTTATCGACAAAAATACAAGCAAACGAGGCGCTTACCTCTATCGTTTCAGCGAGAGCGGATTTATCAAGGATGCTAAGTTTGTTCTGAAATAATCGAGCTTCTGTCGTTTGGTTGCTTCGTTGTTCTGTCACTTCAGTCCTTAGGCTTAAGCCCAGAAATCAAGGCAAGGCAACCAGACCTGACAGCCATAGTGCCAACGGCAACGTCCGTAGGAAGCATTATAACTACAATACTAATAAATAATCAATTATGTTAGAAGAACTTAAGCAGAAAGTATTCAAGGCAAATCTTGACCTCGTCAAGCAAGGGCTCGTAATCTTTACCTGGGGAAATGTCTCAGGAATTGATCGCGAGAAGGGACTCGTAGTTATCAAGCCATCTGGCGTTAGCTATGATGAAATGAAGGCAGAAGATATGGTAGTCGTGGATTTGCAGACTGGCAAAGTCGTAGAAGGTGACCTTAACCCTTCAAGTGACACTCCGACTCACCTCGTGCTCTATAGAGCTTTTCCTAATATCCAAGGCGTTGTACATACTCATTCCACTTATGCCACTGCCTTTGCACAGGCTGGTAAGGATATTCCAAATATAGGAACTACTCACGCTGACTATTTCTATAAGGACATCCCTTGCACTCGTGACATGAACGAAGCAGAGGTAAAAGGTCAATACGAATTGGAGACTGGTAACGTAATCGTAGATGAAATCCTCAATATCCGAAAGATAAATCCTGACCATACTCCTGCTGTTCTCGTCAAAAATCATGGTCCTTTCTCATGGGGTACATCGCCTGACAATGCTGTCTATAATGCTAAAGTAATGGAACAGTGTGCAAAAATGGCATTCATTGCTCTGAGCGTAAACCCGAATCTGACAATGAATCCACTGCTTGTTGAGAAGCATTATATGCGCAAGCATGGTCCTAACGCTTATTACGGACAGAAGGGAAAGAAGCATTAATCTCTTCCCTCATTGCTTTCGTATGCTAAGTTTAGGATAATATATTACTCCAATAATCATTTTCTATATCTATAATTACCATAACTATGATTGAAGCATTTAAAGAATTGGAAGTGTGGTTCGTCACAGGAGCACAACTTCTCTACGGAGGTGAAACCGTAAAAATCGTTGACGGTCACTCTCAGGAAATGGTAGCAGGACTTAATCAGTCTGGCATCATTCCTATAAAGGTAGTCTATAAAGGCACTGCAAACTCATCCGCTGAGGTGGAAGCTGTCATGAAGGCAGCTAATAATGACAGAAAGTGTGTAGGTATCATCACATGGATGCACACCTTCTCACCTGCTAAAATGTGGATTAAGGGACTCCAGGCTCTTCAGAAGCCTTTGCTCCATTTCCATACTCAGTATAATGCTGAGATTCCTTGGGACAGTATAGACATGGACTTCATGAACCTTAATCAGTCTGCTCACGGAGATATTGAGTTCGGACATATCTGCTCTCGTATGCGTGTGCCACGTAAGGTGGTAGTAGGTTACTGGAAGAGCGAAGAGGCTCAGCGCCAGATTGCTGTTTGGGCACGCGTTGCTGCCGCTGTAGCTGACTCTCATGATGTTCGTTGTCTTATGTTCGGTATGAACATGAACAATGTTGCTGTTACTGATGGTGACCGCGTTGAGTTCGAGCAGCGCCTCGGTTATCACGTTGATTACTATCCTGTTTCCTCACTCATGGACTACTTCAAGAAAGTCACTGACGCTGAAGCTGATGCTCTCGTTGAGGAATACAAGAAGGAATATACCATCAAGATTGATGAGTCTGGCGAGGAAGTATATTGGGAAAAGGTAAAGAATGCAGCTAAGGCTGAAATTGCTCTTCGCAGAGTACTCAAGGATGAGGGCGCAACAGCCTTCACAACAAACTTTGATGACCTCGGTGATGCTGATATCAATGACCCTAACTTCGTAGGTTTCGACCAGATTCCTGGTCTCGCTTCTCAGCGTCTTATGGCTGAAGGTATCGGCTTTGGCGCTGAAGGTGACTGGAAGACTGCTTGTCTTTACCGTTCTCTTTGGGTTATGAACCAGGGTATGAAGAAGGGTTGTTCTTTCCTTGAGGATTACACTCTCAACTTCTCTTACGAGGGCACATCTTCTCTTCAGAGCCACATGCTTGAGGTTTGTCCTCTCGTTGCTGTGGATAAACCTACTCTTGAGGTACATTTCCTCGGCATCGGAATCCGCAAACAGCAGACTGCTCGCCTCGTGTTCACCAGCAAGACTGGTGCAGGATGTAAGGCTACTATCGTAGATCTTGGCAATCGTTTCCGTCTTATCACAAGCGATGTCGAGTGTATCAAGCCAAAGCCAATGCCTCATCTTCCTGTTGCTTCTGCTCTATGGATTCCACAGCCTTCATTCGAAGTAGGTGCCGGAGCATGGATTCTCGCTGGTGGAACTCACCATAGCGCATTCTCTTACGATATTACTGCTGAGTATTGGGAGGACTTCGCCGAGATGACTGGTATAGAGTTTGTTGGTATTAACAAAGAGACCACTATATCAAACTTCAAGCAGCAGCTCCGCAACAATGAGGTGTACTATATGCTTAACAAAGCTTTGAAATAATTAATTCTCGTACAATGACAGCAAAACAGACAATAGAACAAGGTAAAGCCATACTCGGTATCGAGTTTGGCTCTACCCGTATCAAGGCTGTTCTTATCGATCAGGAGAACAAGCCGATAGCCCAGGGAAGCCACGAATGGGAAAACCAATTGGTGGATAATCTCTGGACATACAGCATTGATGCCATTTGGACAGGATTGCAAGACTGCTATGCTGACCTTCGCAAAGATGTCAAAGCTCAGTATAACTGCGAAATCGAAAACCTCTCTGCTATCGGTATCAGTGCAATGATGCACGGATATATGGCTTTTAATGACAAAGGTGACATACTTGTGCCATTCCGCACATGGAGAAATACCAACACTGCCAAAGCTGCAGCTGAATTGTCAAAGCTATTTGTTTATAATATTCCTCTCCGATGGAGTATTTCTCACCTTTATCAGGCTATCCTTAATGGTGAAGACCACGTTAAGGATATTGCCTTCCAGACTACTCTGGCTGGTTATATCCACTGGCAGTTGACTGGTGAAAAGGTGCTCGGCGTAGGTGATGCATCTGGTATGATGCCTATTGACCCTGAGACAAAGAACTATAATGCCGAAATGGTCAATAAGTTTAATGCTCTTATTTCTTCTAAGGGATTCAATTGGACCGTACTCGACATCTTCCCAAAGGTGCTCAATGCTGGTGAGGATGCTGGCAGATTGACTGCTGAAGGTGCTAAGAGACTTGACGTTTCAGGACATCTTAATGCAGGTATTCCTTTCTGCCCTCCTGAAGGTGACGCAGGAACTGGTATGGTTGCCACTAACGCTGTTAAGCAGCGCACCGGCAATGTTTCTGCTGGTACTTCTTCTTTCTCTATGATTGTGCTTGAGAAAGACCTCACAAAGCCTTATGAGATGATTGATATGGTAACCACTCCTGATGGCTCTCTTGTTGCAATGGTGCACTGTAACAACTGCACAAGTGACCTTAATGCGTGGGTAAATATCTTTAAGGAATATCAGCAACTGCTTGGCGTTCCAGTAGATATGAATGAAGTGTTCGGCAAACTCTATAACCATGCACTCGAAGGTGATGCTGATTGTGGCGGACTTATTTCATATAACTATATCTCTGGCGAACCTGTAACAGGATTGGCAGAAGGTCGTCCGATGTTTGTTCGCTCGGCTAATGATAAGTTTAACCTTGCTAACTTCATGCGTTCCCATCTCTATGCTTCTGTCGGAGTGCTCAAGATTGGTAATGATATCCTCTTTAATGATGAGCACGTAAAGGTAGATCGCATTACTGGTCATGGTGGTCTCTTCAAGACTAAGGGCGTTGGACAGCGTGTTCTTGCAGCTGCCATCAACTCACCAATCTCTGTAATGGAGACCGCAGGTGAGGGTGGAGCATGGGGTATCGCGCTCCTTGCTTCTTATCGCGTTAATAATAGTGATAATGAAGCACTTGCAGATTTCCTTGAAAACCATGTCTTTGCAGGCAATACTGGTGTAGAGATAGCTCCTACTGCTGAGGATGTAGCAGGTTTCAATATATATATCGAAAACTACAAACGTGGTCTTGCTATCGAAAAGGCGGCTGTAGAAAACAAAAACTAAACCAACTTTTTATAGCAGATGAAGAAAATTCTCTCAACAATAGCAATCGCCTCAATAACACTTGTGGCAACAGCGCAAAATACATCGCTGACCATTCACGCTGACAAGGGTTCGCAGAAAATTCATAAAGAGATTTATGGACAGTTTGCTGAGCATCTTGGTTCCTGCATTTATGGCGGTCTTTGGGTAGGGGAAAATTCTAACATCCCTAATATCAAGGGTTATCGTAAGGACGTTTTCGATGCGTTGAAGGCGCTTCAGATTCCTGTTCTTCGTTGGCCTGGCGGATGCTTTGCTGACGAATATCACTGGATGGACGGTATTGGACCTAAGGAACAGCGCCCTAAGATGCAGAATAATAACTGGGGCGGAACCATTGAAGACAACTCTTTTGGTACTCATGAGTTCCTTGATCTCTGCGAGATGCTCGGTTGTGAACCATACATCAGTGGCAATGTGGGCAGTGGTACTGTAGAAGAACTTGCTAAATGGGTCGAGTATATGACCTCTGACGGTGAGACTCCAATGGCTAAACTGCGTCGCCAAAACGGACGTGAGAAGTCCTGGAATGTTAAATTCCTTGGCGTAGGTAATGAAAGTTGGGGTTGCGGAGGTTCCATGCGCCCTGAGTATTACGCTGACCTCTATCGCAGATACTCCACATATTGCCGTAATTACGACGGACATAATCTTTATAAGATTGCATCCGGAGCAAGCGATTACGATTACAATTGGACAAAGGTGCTGATGAACAACGTCGGACATAGAATGAATGGTCTTTCTCTCCACTACTATACTGTAACAGGTTGGAGTGGAAGTAAGGGTTCAGCACTCAAGTTTAATAATGATGATTACTACTGGACAATGGGCAAATGCCTTGAGATTGAGGACGTAATCAATAAGCATTGTGCCATCATGGACAAGAAAGATCCTAAGAAGCAGATTGGACTTCTCGTCGATGAATGGGGCACTTGGTGGGATGAAGAGCCTGGCACTATTGCTGGACACCTCTACCAGCAGAACTCTATGCGCGATGCTTTTGTGGCTGCTCTTTCTCTCAACGTGTTCCACCGTCATACAGATCGCCTCCGTATGGCTAACATTGCGCAGGTCGTTAATGTACTCCAGTCTATGATTCTTACTGACACTAAGGGCACAGGACATATGGTATTGACTCCTACTTACCATGTCTTCAATATGTACAAGGATTTCCAGGAGGCTACCTACTTGCCTATGGATGTAAAGACAGACTCAATGGATGTGCGCGATAATCGTCGCATTCCTTTGCTTTCATCCAGTGCGGCACGCAAGGCTGACGGCACTATCGTCGTGTCTCTTGCCAACGTAAGCCTCGACAAAGAGCAGAAAGTTGAGCTTTCTCTTGAAGGTATTGCTGCTAAGCCAAAGAGCGTCAGCGGTCAAATTCTTTCATGTAAGGCAATAACAGACTATAATGACTTCGAGCATCCAGACCGTGTCGTGCCTGCTGAGTTCAAGGGAGCTAAGCTTTCTAAGCAGACTGTCACTGTCAAGGTGCCTGCGAAATCCATTGCGGTAATTAGAATTAAATAACAAAATATCAATCAAGTAGGTGTTCAAAATATTATGAAATAGTTTTGAATACCTACTTATCAATTTTATCTAAAAATAAAACACATCTTATGAACGACAACAAAGTAATGTTGCATGCAGCGGACAATATTCGTATTCTCGCTGCATCTGCAGTAGAAAAGGCTAAATCTGGTCACCCAGGTGGTGCGATGGGCGGTGCCGACTTTATCAATGTACTCTATGCTGAGTACTTGAAGTATGATCCAAAGAACCCTACATGGGCTGGTCGTGACCGCTTCTTCCTTGACCCAGGTCACATGGCTCCTATGCTTTACTCACAGCTTTGCCTTATTGGCAAGTTTACTTTGGATGAGTTGCAGCAGTTGCGTCAGTGGGGTTCTCCTACCACAGGACACCCTGAGTTTGAGATTGCACGTGGCATAGAGAATACATCTGGTCCTCTCGGTCAGGGTCATGTCTTCGCTATTGGTGCTGCTATTGCTGCTAAGTTCCTTGCTCAGCATACAGGTAACCCTACTTTTGCAAAGGAGACTATCTACGCATATATCTCTGATGGTGGCATTCAGGAGGAAATTTCACAGGGTGGCGCTCGTATCGCATCTAATCTCGGACTTGATAATCTCATCATGTTCTATGACTCTAATGATATTCAGCTTTCTACAGAGACTAAGGAAGTTATGAATGAGGACACTGCTGCTAAGTATCGTGCACTCGGTTGGGAGGTTATCGAAATCTGTGGTAATGACGTTGATCAGATTCGTCAGGCTCTCGATGCAGCTAAGAAGGTGGAAGGAAAGCCTACTCTTATCATTGGTAAGTGTATCATGGGCAAGGGCGCTCTCAAGGCTGATGGCACTTCTTATGAAGCAAACTGCAAGACTCATGGTGCTCCTCTCGGTGGTGATGCTTATGTAAATACTATCAAGCATCTTGGTGGTGACCCTGAGAATCCATTCGTAATCTTTGATGATGTCAAGGAGATGTATGCTTCTCGTGCTATGGAACTTGAGGCTATTTGTGCTGAACGTTACGCTGAAGAGAAGGCTTGGGCTGACGCAAACCCAGAAAAGGCTGCTGCACTTGCTGATTGGTTCAGCGGTAAAGCCCCTGTAATTGATTGGTCAAAGGTTCAGCAGAAGGCTAATGATGCTACTCGTTCTGCTTCTGCTGCTTGTCTTGGAGCTCTCGCAGAGCAGGTTCCAAATATGATATGTGCATCTGCTGACCTCTCTAACTCTGACAAAACTGACGGTTTCCTCAAGAAGACACACGCTCTTACTAAGGGTGATTTCTCAGGTGCATTCTTCCAGGCTGGTGTTGCAGAGTTGACAATGGCGTGCTGTTGCATAGGTATGTGTCTCCACGGAGGTGTTATTCCTGCTTGTGGCACATTCTTTGTTTTCTCTGATTACATGAAGCCTGCAGTTCGTATGGCAGCTCTCATGCAGCTTCCAGTGAAGTTTATCTGGACTCATGACGCTTTCCGTGTAGGAGAAGATGGTCCTACTCACGAGCCAGTAGAGCAGGAAGCACAGATCCGTCTTATGGAGAAACTCCACAATCATGCAGGAAAGCCTTCAGTCCTTGTTCTTCGTCCTGCTGATGCAAAGGAGACAACAGAGGCTTGGAAGCTTGCTATGGAGAATGTGGATACCCCCACAGCACTCATCTTCTCACGCCAGAATATCAATGACCTTCCAGAAGGTAATGACTATTCACAGGCATCTAAGGGTGCTTATATTGTAGCTGGTTCTGATGAAAACCCTGACGTAGTTTGTGTTGCTTCAGGTTCTGAGGTTTCAACTCTCGTTAGTGGTGCAGAACTTCTCCGTAAGGATGGCGTTAAGGTACGCATTGTGAGCGTTCCTTCTGAGGGATTGTTCCGTCAGCAGCCTGTAGAATATCAGCAGAGCATTATCCCTGTAGGCGCTAAGATCTTTGGTATGACAGCCGGACTTCCTGTAAATCTTCAGGGATTCCTCATCGGTGCTGATCCAAAGTCTAAGGTATGGGGTCTTGAAAGCTTCGGTTTCTCTGCTCCTTATAAGGTGCTTGATGAGAAGCTTGGCTACACTGCTGAGAATGTTTACAAGCAGGTGAAGTCCATCCTTTAATGCCTTCTGTATAAGTAATGGCTTTGAAATCTAAAAACTTTCAAGGCCTTTGGCTTGTGATAAGCAAATCTTAAGTGGTTTATACCAAATGTTTCGGAATAAGAATTATCATTGATTGCTGACGGATTAGTCTGGTAATCTAATGGTATGACTCAGATATTAGTTTGAAGATGTGTCTTCAACACGATGTTTATTCGTTGGCTATAGAATAATCTTTGATGATTCTTATTCCACTAATAATAACAATTAAATCTAATAATCCTATGGAAAAGAGAATTATTGGCGTTGCTACTGACCATGCAGGTTTCCCACTCAAGCAATTTGTATTGCAGTATCTTGAGGAAAAAGGTTATGAGATAAAGGATTTTGGCACATGGAGTGACAAGTCTGTTGACTATCCTGACTTTGCTCATCCCTTGGCTGATGCTATTGAGAATGGTACCGTGGATTGCGGAATCGCTATGTGCGGTTCAGGTGAAGGTATGGCTATGACTCTCAACAAGCACCATGGTGTGCGTGCTGGTCTTTGCTGGAATGTGGAGATTGCTCATCTTGTTCGTCAGCATAATGATGCTAACTGCCTCGTAATGCCAGGTCGTTTCATCACTAATCGCGAGGCTGAGGTGATCATGAACGAGTTCCTTAATACTCCTTTTGAGGCTGGTCGTCACCTTGTTCGCATTCAGAAAATGTAGTGATTGAGGCATTTCTTGTCGGTGAAAGGTATCCTTTCTGACTGAGATGCTTTGATAGAATAATACAAAAACAGAGAGTTTATCATTTGTTTATGATAGGCTCTCTGTTTTTTTGTTTGCGATAGGTTTGAGTTCCCTATTTATACCAGTCGATAACGCGGCTGGCACAGTGGCTCATTGCTAAATGAAGAATGAAGAATGAGGAATGAAGAATGGCTAATACCGTTTGGAATCATTGCCTGTTCTTCAGAATAACAGTCGGTAATGCGGCTGGCACAGTGGCTACTTCTTGTTTATTTTCTTCTTTATGATGAAGTAAATTATTGCCAGGACGCAGAGTGCCAGGATGAAATATTTGATATAGTCGCCGTAGAGATGTATCTGGGCTTCAAGTTCAGACTCTGGTACTACAGAGTGAAGATACCATCCGAGGGCTGCGAGAATACAGTTCCATGCTCCGGCTCCAATAGTGGTGAAAAGAAGAAAACTCCAGAAATTCATGCGTGCCAAGCCTGCAGGGATGCTAATAAGATGGCGAATGCCTGGAATAAGGCGACCCGTAATGGTGGCTACCTTACCGTTGTCATCAAAGTATTTCTCGCTTTTTTCTACTTTTTCCTGATTTAGCAGGCACATCTTTCCCCATTTGCTGTTTGCAAAACTATAGATGATAGGACGTCCGAGATATTTTCCTGCTATGTAATTGATTGTTGCTCCGATGTCAGCGCCAAGTGTGGCAAACAGGATTACGAGCCAAATGTTGAGATTTCCACCTGCTGCATGGTAGGCGGCAGGGGAGACAACGAACTCTGAAGGCACTGGTATTACTGTGCTTTCAAGCATCATTAGGAAGAAGATGGTGGGGTAATTGAGATTGTGGAGTAATGTTGAGATTATTGACATTGTTTGTTTCTTTTGATTGTTTATTCCAGCCTGTAACGCGGCTGGCACGGTGGCGAACTGTTGTTAAATACTTCCGGTAACGCGGCTGGCACGGTGGCGAACTGTTGTTAAATACTTCCGGTAACGTGGCTGGCACAGTGGCGAACTGTTGTTAAATACTTCCGGTGACGTGGCTGGAATGGTTTCTTGCTCTTGTTTATTCTAATGCAGAGGACAAGAGGTGCGGGAATGGATTGTATTATGCGTCTTTTGAGTATCTGTTATCCTTGATTTCGTGAGTTTTAGCATATTCAAGATACTCGGATAAAGGCATATTTTCCGGAAAAAGACTGCTGAATATTGACACTGTCTCTGTAGGGTTAAAGGAAATACTCTTTTCCAATGCAGACAGGAAATCATCGTATTTGCCTATGACAAGAGCAGCATACGCCAAACGCTCATATCCAAAGTTGCAATCGATGTCGTTCTTATCCAATATGTTATACGTTTGTGTAAGCATTTCATAGCCAGTCTCCATCAGTCCAGAATCAACGAGCATACATCCAATAGTGATATACATCTTTGGGTCATGATTTGAGTCTTTCAGCACTTCAGATAAAATTTCGAAAGCAGGAGCAGTCTGACGGTTTTCTAAATATATGCCAGCTTTGAGCAGTTTGCTTTTCTCTTCGTTCAACCCAGAGAGTAATATTTTGTCTGCATATTGCAGAGCCTCGTCTTTTTTCCCCATAGCCGTGCAAATATAAGCCGCCTGCTTATAGATTTCGCTCTGTGCAATCTCGGGAATATCATTGAAGTCAGCATCTTCCATCAGTGATATTGCAGTGACGATGTGTTCATATCCTTCTTCGTATCTTTCCATAGTGAAGAGTGTGGAGGAAATAAGCAATTCGCCCTGAATGTCATTAGGACATAATTCGAGTACCTTCTTGAAACATTCCAGTGCCCCTTCGTTGTCTCCAAGAGAAAAAAGGCTGTTGCCTTTCACTATATAAGCTTCCGGAACGTCTGGAGCAATAGCAATGGCATACTCAGCACTTTGTATTGCTTCCTGACTTTGTCCTGTATGGAATTGACATTGAGATAATTGCAACCAAGCTCTTAAAGAATAAGCATCGAGGTCGATATATTTATTCCAAATAGGTTCTGCTTCCTTGTATTTTTCCTGTACAGTGAGCAGGATAGCCTTGATTTCGAGGTAATCTCCTATGTCTATTAGTTCAGGATCTTTCACTCTGTTGAGCCATTTTTCCGAAAGTTCCCATTCTCCGTGGTCGCAGAACATCATTGCGATATCGAGAGCATAGTCGCTTCTTGTTACTACATCATCCTCATCATCTTCTTCATCGTAGATACTGAGTGATGTAGTTTCTCCATCGAAATCCTCTTCTGGCAAAGTCTCATAATGCTTTTCGAGATAATTGTCAGCCTCTTTCACTTTCTCTCTGCACACCATTATTTCTGCACGCAGATAGACTACATCGGTCATTTCATCACCAGTAATAAGGTCGGAATAATATTCAGCCTTATCTACGTCACCCATTATGACAGCGCGTCTTGCTTTGAAAACCAGAGCTTTAGTATTGCCTGGAAAGATTCTCAGCATATAGTCTGTCACCTTTTCAGCCTCGTCAGCGTTGCCTTTTACGTGGTAGTATTCAGCAATGTCAAGGAAATCGTCTTCGTCGATGAAAATATCTTCACCATTCAAAGAAGCCTGCTGGTATTTTGCCAGCAGGTCTTTGAATTCTTTGCTTCGTATGTATTTCTGAAATTCTGCAGGAATCATTAGTTCTTCTTCCAAGTATCTTTAAGACCAACGGTCTTGTTAAATACGAGGTGTTCAGGAGTAGAGTCGGTATCTACGTTGTAATAGCCGATACGCTGGAACTGAAGATAGTCGAGCGGTTTGGCATTTACGAGCCAAGACTCTACGTAAGCCTTCTTCACCTCAAGAGAATTAGGATTGATAAACTTGCGCATATCCTCGATGTCGATGCGCTCCTTACCCTGTGATTTAGAGTAAGCAGCCACCTCGTCGCGAGGATTTTCCACCATCCAGAGACGGTCATAATTGCGTACTTCTGCCTCAAGACAGTGCTGAGTGCTGACCCAGTGTATGGTCTTACCCTTAATCTTCATGTTGGAATTAGCCTCTCCGGTCTTAGTCTCAGGGATATATTCAGCATGAATCTCCACGATATTGCCGTCAGTATCCTTTACTATGCACTCCTCAGGGTTCTCAGAGCACTGTATGATATACGCATTCTTGAGTCTTACCTGCTTGCCAGGACCGAGTCGGAAGAACTTCTTAGGAGCATCCTCCATGAAGTCATCGCGCTCAATCCAGAGTTCGCGTGAGAATGTAATCTCGTGAGTAGCGCTATTTTCATCTTCAGGATTATTGATGGCAGTAAGCTGTTCTGTCTTGCCTTCTGGATAATTAGTGATAACCAGTTTGATAGGGTCAAGCACAGCACTTACACGAGTAGCGCGAGAGTTGAGGTCTTCACGCACAGCGCTCTCCATGAGAGCCATCTCGTTGAGCGCATCGAAAGTGGTATAACCGATTTTGTTGATGAAATTCACGATGCCTTCAGGACTGTATCCACGTCTGCGGAAACCAGAGATAGTAGGCATACGAGGGTCATCCCAACCAGCAGTGACACCTTCCTTTACGAGCATGAGCAAGTTGCGCTTAGAGAGAAGGATATGAGTGAGGTTGAGCTTATTGAATTCAGTCTGTCTTGGGCGGTTGTCATCGAGAGGCTTATCGTCGCCAGCTACTTCCTTAGCCCAATCTACGAAGAGGTCATAGAGCGGACGATGACTGACAAATTCGAGTGTACAGAGTGAGTGTGTGACACCTTCCCAATAGTCGCACTGACCGTGAGTATAGTCATACATAGGGTAAGCGTTCCACTTATTGCCAGTACGCCAGTGAGGCATATTGAGCACACGATACATGATAGGATCGCGGAAGTGCATATTATCGCTTGCCATATCTATCTTAGCTCGAAGCACCATCTTGCCAGGCTCCATATTTCCAGAGTTCATCTCTTCGAAGAGACGCAAGCTTTCCTCTACAGGACGGTCGCGATAAGGAGAGTTCTGGCCAGGCTGTGTAGGCGTTCCTTTCTGTGCGGCAATCTGCTCAGCGGTCTGTTCGTCCACGTAAGCTTTGCCACGCTTGATGAGTTCCACAGCGAGGTCCCACAATTTCTGGAAGTAGTCGGAAGCATATAAAATGTTTCCCCATTTAAATCCGAGCCATTCGATGTCGCGCTTGATAGCTTCTACGTATTCAGTATCTTCCTTTTGCGGGTTAGTGTCGTCCATTCTGAGGTTACATACTCCGCCATATTTCTGAGCGATACCGAAATCTATAGCGATAGCCTTAGCGTGTCCGATATGGAGGTATCCGTTAGGTTCTGGTGGGAAACGTGTCTGTATTCTTCCTCCGTTTTTGCCTTCAGCGAGGTCTTTTTCCACTTTTGCCTCTATGAAATTGAGACTTTTCTTCTCTTCAGTGATGTTATTGTTTTCTGATGCCATAATCTATTATTATATATGTATGATATAAAAGGGTATATAATTCCCCCACATTAAGTAGGTAATCAGAATTATTGAAAAACAAATATTATTATCTACTCATTAAAAATAATTTTGATTACCTACTTATAAGATGCAAAATTAAAGTTTTTTTCTGAGAAAATGAAATTTTTTTCATAAGAATTCCCATTAAACCGATTATTTTTATTACTTTTGCATCGCTAAATACTATAGGCACTTACAGAATACAAAATTTTATTCACAAAAACATGGACGATTATCATTCGACTGATACTGAGAAAATGTAGGCGTGAGAAAAAGTCATTATGGCTGATTCTCATACCTTAATATATTAGTATGCAGCCTTTCTAAAAGAGAATCAGCAACAATGAAGACGTATTGGAACACCAATAAAGGCATCCACATGCTGAATGAGTGGGAGCCAAATTGTTGGACACAGATTACGTGTCCTACAGAAGAGGAATGCCTGAACTTACAGGAAGAATTCCACATCCCTGACTATTTCTTCTCCGACATCGCCGATGCCGATGAGAGAGCGCGTTATGAGTACGACGACGGATGGATGCTTGTCATCCTGCGTATTCCTTATGTCAAGGAGATACGTTCCCGTACGCCATATACCACCGTGCCTCTTGGTATCATACACAAGCGTGATGTCACTATCACAGTATGCTTTTTTGAGACAAATATGATGATAGACTTTGTCAGTTATCAGCAACGTCGTGGAGAAGGCTTCGTCGATTATGTGGATATGATATTCCGTATGTTCCTCTCCAGTTCGATATGGTATCTGAAACGTCTCAAGCAAATCAATACCCTTATAGACAAAGCAAAGCGTGATATGGATCATGACGTGAACAATGAGAGCCTTATCGGACTTTCACGTCTGCAGGATTCCCTGACATATTTCATCACGTCAATCCGTGGAAATGAAACACTTTTGCTCAAACTGAAGTTTAAATTGCAGATTGACGAACTTGATGCTGACCTCATCGAGGACGTAAACATCGAGATGAGCCAGGCGCGAGAGACGGCGCGTATCTATTCGGAAATTCTTGATTCCACGATGGAGACCTATCGAGGCATCATCAATAATAACATGAATACCGTGATGCGTACGCTTACCTCCGTCAGTATCATCCTCATGTTTCCTACGCTCATATCTTCGCTTTTCGGTATGAACCTCATCAATGGCATGGAGACATCATCCTTCGGATTCCTTATAGCCATTGTCATATCCGTATTCGTCTCCGTCGGTTCGTGGTGGTTCCTGAGGTTTAAGCATTTGATTTAGAAATATTACGACAAATATTACAAACAGGAGAATAGTCACGTCATAAGCATCGAAAAATGCTCAAAATCCACGACTGTTCTCCTGTTTTTCCGATATATCCTACCTAATAAGTGACGGTAAAAAAATAACTTGGTACGATTTGAGGGAAAAATGTACAATATCAATTTGTTTTCAACCTCATCTTTTTGGCTATTTTCTTCCCTCTCATCGGTCATATAGCCCGCTATACTCCCTCTTCGAGTGAAGAAAATATCTCAAAAATATGAGGCTCAAATCATACCAATTTATTTTTTCACCGTCACTAATACAAAAAAATCAAACATTTCTTTTGCAGTTTCATTTATTTTAGATAAATTTGCATACTATTTTGTGCATTCTTAAAAGAAGAAAAAGCACGTATAAGAATTTGTGAACATCGAATCATTACTCAAAAACAGAAAAATGATGGACTCTCAAGTAGAAGAAAAGCGCATCTATGCCAATAAGCAGGAGGTGCTCGACCGCGTTAAGGAACTCTCAAAGGAAGAAAACCCAAGCAAGCAGGAGATAGACCACCTCAAAGTGGCATTCTACTCATTGCTCAATGCTGAGCGCGAAGCACAGCAGAAAGCCTTCCTCGAAGCTGGAGGTGACCCAATGCAGTATGTTGTGACACCTGACGAGACAGAGCAGGCATTCAAAGCCGAAATGGCTCTCATTCGTGAAAAACGCCAGCAAGCATTCCTCGCACAGGAGGAAGAAAAGCAGAAGAACCTCAAGCGCAAGCTCGAGATCATTGAGCGCATCAAGACGCTCGCTTCATCCCCGGAAGAGGCTAACAATGCCTATCAGGAAGTCAAAAACCTCCAGCAGGAATGGAAGGAGATAAAGGCTGTTCCGGCAGAAAACGCTACTGACCTCTGGAAGAACTACCAACTCGTCACAGAGCAGTTCTATGACCTGCTCAAGCTCAATATCGAGGCACGTGAGTACGACTTCAAGAAGAACCTTGAGATGAAGACAGCCCTCTGCGAGATTGCTGAGAAGCTCGCTGAAGAAGAGGACGTCATCAGCGCTTTCCATCAGTTGCAGGAGCTCCATAATCAGTATCGTGAGATCGGACCTGTAGAGAAAGAGAAGCGTGAGGAAATATGGACCAGATTCAAGCAGGCAAGTACTGTCATCAATCGTAAGCACGCTGCACACTTCGAAGCTATCCACGCACAGGAGGAAGACAATCTCAAGAAGAAGGAAGCCATCTGCGAAAAGGTGGAGGCTATCACTGCTGAAGCACCTAAGACAGCTGCTGAATGGGAGGAGAAGTCAAAGCAGATTATCGACCTTCAGGCTGAATGGAAGACCATCGGTTTTGCTCCACAGAAGATGAATGTGAAGATATTCGAGCGTTTCCGCAATTCATGCGATGTATTCTTCAATGCAAAGAAAGCATTCTTCAAGGAAGTAAAGGATCGTTATAACGAAAATATCGAGAAGAAGCAGGCACTCGTAGCTGAAGCACAGTCGCTCGCTGACTCTACAGATTGGAAGGCTACAAGCGACAAACTTATCCAGTTGCAGAAGGACTGGAAGAAGATAGGTATGGTGCCACGCAAGCTCGGTGACCAGCTTTGGAATGATTTCCTCGGTGCATGCAATAAGTTCTTCGAGGCACGCAATGCAGCAGGAGCAGGTCAGCGTCATGAAGAGAATGATAACTTAGAGAAGAAGCGCGGTATCGTAGCTCAGCTCAAGGAGCTCGCAGAGGCTGAAGTAGAAGGATTGCAGCAGAAGATGCAGCAGTTGATTGGCGAATATAACGCCGTTGGTCATGTGCCATACCGTGAGAAGGACGCTCTCTTCCGCGAGTATCATGACGTGCTCGATGTGCTCTACAAGAAGCTTCATAGCAGCAATGCCCGCCGTCGCCTTGACAAGTTCAAGAGTAGTCTGCGCGACGTAGCTCAGCGTGGAGAGAATGCAGTCAGCGATGAGCGTTCACGTCTCACCCGTCGCTACGACCAGTTGAAGCAGGAGTTGCAGACTTATGAGAACAATCTCACCTTCCTCTCTGCTACAAGTAAGAAGGGTAATTCCCTCATCGATGAGATGAATCGCAAGATGGAGCGTCTCCGTGACGACCTCGACCTTGTACGTCAGAAGATTAAAGCCATCGATGCAGAGGAGAAGTAAACTGTCATATGGTTTTGTTGTTTTGTGGTTTAGTTGTTTTGTGGTTTAGTTGTTAGTATTGGCAATCGACAAAACTACAAAACAACAAAACAACAAAACAACAAAACAACAAAACAACAAAATAACAAAACAACATTTTTATATTGATATTTCTTTTTTGTCCAGTCAGTCAGTCTGTCTGGAAGACAGTACCGAGCGAAGCGAGAGTAACCCGGGACGTAGTCTCGGGATTACAAACATGAAGTAGGCGGCTGTCTGGAAGACAGTACCAACTCTCAAGTAAACAACAAAACAACATTTTTATCTATTGATATTTCTTTTTTTGTCCAGTCAGTCAGTCTGTCTGGAAGACAGTACCGAGCGAAGCGAGAGTAACCCGGGACGTAGTCTCGGGATTACAAACATGAAGTAGGCGGCTGTCTGGAAGACAGTACCAACTCTCAAGTAAACAAGAAATGACGATTTCATCTTTCGCAAGCAATAAATCGCCCCTCAGTCCCCACTGCCGTGGGGAAGTGTAAAATATCAATAGAGAAAAATAGTTTTGTTGTATAGTTGTTTTGTTGTCTGGTGGTTTAGTTGTTTGTCATTTTAATACATTCAACAAAATCACAAAACAACAAAACAACAAATCAACATTTTTATCTATTGATATTTTTTCTCTCCAGATACAATAGTCTCATGAAAGCGCAGAACTGGCAGAGGAAAAATAGAACAAAAATCCAATATCTATCGTATGATTTTGCAATATCTAAGCTTTCACGATGTAATATCATAGTTATTGCATCGTAAAAGCATAGTTATTACCATGTAATATCATAGTTATTGCAACGTAAAAGCTATGCTTTTGCAAGACATTGATATACAGGATGTTGCTCGGTGTCATGTAAATCCCCTGCTACATTGTGGAAAAATCGAACAACTTTCTCTGTTGTAACATGAACTTTTCTTCATGTAATATTTTCGTATATTTTCCTCTTTATGTTACATTTGCGTAAGAAATAGGAATATTATATAAATATAAATAATCGGGAAAAGTGTAATTTTGCAACTATAGATCAAGTAATCTAACAATCACTTGATAACTATTAACAAACGATAATCTGACGAAACTCTATAACTGACGAGAAAAAGCCAATTTGTTATCCGATGACAAAGAGCAATAGTCCGAAAAATTAAAATCACAAAAATATGAATTTACATTCTTTCAGTAACAGAGGAAGCGGCGTCTGTAGGTCGCTCTTCCTTAGAACATTTATGGTGATGATGTTTTTCATCACTGGTAGTAACGGCCTCCATGCTGGAGAAGACTTGAAAGCCACGCTTCCTACTACTCAGGCTGGCAATGATAAATGGACTTGGGATCCAAGCCAGAATAGGTTTTCTTGGAAGACTCAATTGGACAACTTAATGCCTATCTTTACAAATCTTAAAGGAAAACTGAATACTGACTATGTAGCATTGAAATTTACCACCAGGAATTATGTAAAGGACCAGCCCTATAGAGTTTGCTTTATGGAAGACGGCAACACAAAGCCGAAAGCACAAATATCGTTCTATTTGGAAGGAGAGAAGAATCTTGCTTTTGCAATACATGATGAACTGAAAGGCAAAGATTTGTCGCAAGTGGATAAAATTCTGTTTGGCGGAGTTTCTACGAATGGCTCTATAACCCTTGACCCTAATTCCATCGTCTTGGTAGGTCAGCTCCAGAATAATACTCAAAGATATGACCTTTCAAACTTTAATGAAATAACAAATTCTGACAATGTGCAGTCTGCCGCTTATGATGATGCTACAGAAAAAGCACTTGTCGTAAAGACAAAGAACCAATACAACAATTACTTTTCTCTTTACAGTAGCTTGAATGGCACAAATTCCACAGGAGTGCGTTTGCACGCAAAGGGAGTGAAATTCAGAATAGTAGCAAAGACATCAGATAACAAAACCTTTCAGGTCAATGTTCCAGCAAACGACGATTATGTTACCAGACATTATAAATGGGAAGATTTCGTGCTGCAGTTTAGTACAACAAAGATGACCGAAGCCGATGTTGCAAAGATAACGCATATTGGACTTGCAGGCGACAACGCAGCTGGTGAGACCGATAAGGTATTCTATGTCAAGTGGTTTTGGCTCGATGATATTGCCGATTATGATAAGACCATCCCATGTTACGGTGATGAAGGTGGACAATGGGACGGGGGAAAAAACTCTTTCGTCTATACCACAGCTGGAGCGACTGCCGTGTTTAAAGGAAGTTCTACCCGTGATGACAACCATAACATCATTCTGAATAAAGGTTATGATCTCAAACTGTCACTGTCGTCAGATGTCAGCAAGTTTACTGAGGTTTGCCTCGTATTCGGAGCCAAAACACCGTATGATCTCACAGTTGCAGGAAAGCAATACAAAGGAACAAGCACTGCAGTAATTTGCCCAGTTAACAGTTCCGAATTGACAATCCTGAATAATTCATCATCACCTATCTATTTGTCAAAGATTATCTATTCCTCAGAGAAAGCAGGAATAAATGAGGAACGCAATATAACGGTCGATGGCAAAACCCGTAAATACTGGCTCTATGTACCTGCTTCTGTGGAAGGAAAAAATAATGTGCCAGTGGTGTTCTCTCTCCACGGACGTGGTAATAACGATAATCCAAGTGATTATGGCAAACCAATTTTCACCTCACTTGCCAAGGAGAAAGGATTCATTGTGGTTTATCCTCAGGGACGAAATGGTAAACAGGATAGAAATGACTATCCTGGTGACGACTGGTATAAAGGTTTCGAAGAAAGTACGGGCTGGGAAGCCACAGGCGTGGAGAATGCAGATACAAAGTTTATCAAGGCAGTTGTGGATAAGATACAGTCTGACTACAAGACACCGACCGCTTCCAACAGCAATATCTCCGTCAATCCGAAGAGGTTCTACCTCTGTGGATTCTCCATGGGCGGCATGATGACATACGCTTGTGCGAAAGTGCTCAATGGCACATTTGCGGCATACGGTTCATGCGGAGGCTTCCCTCTCAATGAGTTTCACATGAGCCTCGCTACGGAAAACCCGATTCCGTTTATCCATCTGCATGGCAAAAATGATGGTCTGCTTGGCATCAAGCATCTCAACACCATTATAGAAAACCTCCTATTCCGCAATGGATGCGACCTCTCAAATCAGGTTATTAATAAGGACTGGAGTACGACCAAAGAGAATGGTGAAGAGCATTACTTCAAGAGATATGATTTCACAGGTGTGAATGGAGTGCCTGTCACCACTGTCACATTTGATAGACTCAACCATGAAGTGGAAGCGAGCGCACCTACTTATCTCTGGAATTTCTTCAAAGACAAGACCACTGATATGTATAAGTCTGACATAGAGTGGAAATGGGATATGCCAACGATAAACAATCTAATTGCCAATAGCCCAAGCGGCAATGTTAATGCTTATACTTACGGTTGGAAGCATGTGATCAATGGCTCAGACAGGTCGCTGACTTACGGTGGAGGAGGCAAAACTCAGTGTTCGATCAAAGATTGTACAAGTGCTAATAAAGACTGTGACGGCAATCATAATGTCTATAATTCCATTCAGCTCACTGCTGGAAAGCACACCCTATATGCTCAGATGACGAGCGCATCTGGAGTATCATCAGTGACATTGCAGAATATCCTCACCGGTGCAGAGACCGTTGCACGTAAGGTAGTCGACAACAGTGGCACCCATGACCCTACTAATTTCAATGTGCTGTATGAGTTTGAAGTAGGAGAGGGCGCGGAGTTTTCTCTTATCCTCAAGCGTTCAGATGAAAACAGTCGCTGCTCCCTGCTTGAAATCCATAAAGGGTCTTACAGACCACAAGGCGTAAAGGATAAGAGCCAGGATAATGCCTCCATCGACCTCGAAAACGGCAAATTGGCAGAGTTGACATTCGAAAAGGATGAAAAGGGTGAATATGGTGTCGATATAACTCCAATTACAGAAAAATATACAGAAAACGGAGTAGATAAATACAAAGTCGATAACAGTTCTGATAATGGAAATATGAAACTCTATCTGATCAGCCGACTTGGCATCCATGATGGAGCGATTGACGATAAGGATAAGTATATCGTGAAGAATCCTGTTTTCGGACATTATTTCCAGAATATCCCTGATGCAGATATCTATGACAGATATGGCGCGTCAGACTATATGCGCGTAGTATTGGGTGATAATAATTCTCTTTCTGGCCATAAAGATAAAGATGGAAAAAATATAGATGGAATACAGATCACAGGTAAGGTGACAATAGGATTCTGGGTAAATGGAGATATAGCAGTCAATCGCGGACTGGCTTATGACGAGCCGTCAATGTTCTATATTGCAGGAGAAACGTATAATGGACCGAATAAGGAAGATAATCCTCATATGTTTAATATCAACTGCAATGGTGGACTTAGTGGCTATATGAATGGCGGTGCATTCAAATATCATAGCGGTGAAAGTAGTTTTGGAGGGTTGTGTCCAGCGTCCAAAAAGGATTTCTACAACAAGAATTTCTATATAGACTGCAACTGGCATTACATCACTTACCAGAAGTATGACAACCTGTCACGATATAATATGTATGTAGATGGAGAACCGACATGTTTGGGTGGCTATGCCACGCATAATGCCGAGTCGCTCGATGAATATATCAAAGGACTGAAAAGCATAGTGCTCGGTGGTGCCAATGCCAACAATGTGAAATTCGCCTATGACGTGGCGTTTGCCTATGATGACATCGTAATCTATAATCGTGTGCTGTCAAAGCGTGAGATCAATGAGATTATCAAGAAGAAGAACTATTCACCGTCAGTTTGGCATTTCGATCGATATCTGGAAAACAACATTTTCTTCAATCCTGATAATCTGGACAAGAATATTTGGACTTCATCCGATGGCGTTTATACGCTCAACAAGGATTTCGAATCAGCAGCTGCATTGACCTACAATGATGGAATCACTGAGATACCTGCTTTCAAGGGCTTGCAGTTTGCCACTCATGGTAAACAAAAGATCAAGATAGATGCAAAGAACGGTGCTCTCCGTCTTTCACAGCGCGTCAAGGTGGTGTTCTCCAATCTGGCAACGGGTACGTATGTGAGGATGGAATACAAGAAACCTGATAATGTGAATTGGAAGAATACTGAGTTAACGAATGTAACTATATCAGGCAATACTCTTTCGCCAAGTCAGGGTTGTGGTAGAATATTGTTCAAGGTTGGTGATACAACATCTGGAGAAACCAGCATTACTATGCCATCTGACATAGACATAATCCGAATGGAAACCACTGGCAAGCATTTCGCACAGATAAAGTTTGTGGATAATAATAATAAAGTGGTTAGTGTAGTGAAGAGATCTAAGGATGGGAGTGGGGATCCACTTCCACGTCTTGACCTGTATATCAATGCAGTAGAGCGTTTGCATAAGGAAAAACCAGAAACAATCCATAAGTTCAAATATTCAAGTTCTTCTCCTCACGTGGCTTCCATTGACGATAAAGGAATTGTCTCTTTGAAAGGCATAGCCGGCAGTACTGTGATAACGGCAGAGCTCATCAATGACGAGAATAAGTATGATTGTGACCTCTATGACCAGTATGCCTTTGAGCCGTCAAATCGTATCTTCTCATCCTATGAGATTGTAGTTGAGCCAAAGCCAGGTACATTCTGCAAGGTGGTTGATGGTAAGACATACACGGTCGGTCAGACATTGTATAATAATAATGATGACAAGACAGTCGGAGTGACACTCGGAGGATGGACTTATAATGATGGTATTTATTATGGTAATACAGACTCATATTCGGAAAAAGAACCATGGGAAGGACATAAATTCGAGAAGAATGCTGACCGAAATGGTTACCTTGAAAATAGCCGTAAGACGGAAGAAGATGTATTCCATGAATTCTTCAATGATGCCAAAGCGACGTTCTCCACAAATGGCAGTTTTGCGGCGAAGAGCGAGCAACTGAATGTGGATGACAATAATACTGATGCCACTTATGCCGCAACAGGCAACTATTCTGCCCCGACAGAGAACAAGTCTGTTGCCAACGTGACACCTTGGCTCTTGCCTTGCCGTGGTTCGTACATCAAGATAGAGCCTATAGATGCAGGATTGATCTCTGTCTATGTGATGCAGGAGGGCTGTGTCAGTCACGATAACGCAGGTGAGCCTAACGACGTTACAGTCAAGAGGGTATATGTGGCTGATGAGAAAGGCGAGATAGTCAAAGAAGTGGAGGCGGACACCAAGAGTAAGGTGGCAGCGCAGATGTGGAAAGATGATGGACGCGCCAGAGCCGAGTATTTCTGGGACAATCCAGATCTCGCTTATAATGAAGCAACAATGAAGTCATTCCTTAAGATAAACGACTTTAATACCCAATGGTCATTCCTCGACAACTGGCCTAATCCGGGTATGCAGCAGCACGTCTTCAAAGTTGGCAAAGATGAAGATGGAAAAGATAAAGATGGATATGTGCTGATCACTAAGGGCATTGTCAGATATACATTCAATGTGCTTCCAGGCAAGACCTATTACATCTTCTCAAATACGGCAAAGCTCGGACTGGCAGGCTTTACATTCGAGAAAGGCAAACATGCTGAATATGATATGGTGCAAGTAGACGCTAAGCATAAAGAATGTAGGGCAACAGGCGTATTTGATGATGTTTCAAAAGTCCAAAATGTCCAGCTTGTGGATGGAAAAAACTATTCTGCGCCTACTGATGCAAAGAATGCTGAAGTCACACTAAATCGTACATTCTATAAGAATCGTTGGAATGCCATCTGTCTGCCTTATTCCATCAATAGGAGACAGATAGAGAATCAGTTCGGTGACGGAACCATGGTGGTGCTGATGAAAAACATCGACACTTCCAACAAGAAAGTGATGTTTATCGAGCATGCCAATCAGGACATCATCGCCGGTTATCCTTATCTCATCTTCCCAACGACTAAAGCTGACACAGAAAAGAAAGACACTACTGCAATCAATGGAATAACGACCCGCGCCACATTCGGTGAGGCTAATGATCCGCTCTTTAGTGTAGGAACTGATGGCAAAACATATCCTTATGCAGAGCCAATGCAGAGTGATGCACTCGTCTTTAAGGGTACATTCACTAATACTACGCTTAATGAAGGATCTTACGTAGTGACTAATAAGGGTGTTCTCTCACGTATTCCTAATGATGGAATGAAGATAAAGCCTTACCGTTCTTACATCTATTTTAATAGGAAAACTGCTGGTGCAAAGGCGATTTTGCTACAAGATATGAATGTAAACGGTTTTGAGAATGATGAAGACAATACTACTGGCATTGAAAATCTGCTCTTTGAGAGTGGTATCCTTACTCATTCTGCTGATGTCTATTCCATAGATGGACAGTTGGTTCGTAGTAAAGTTAATAATTTAAACGGACTACCAAAAGGCGTTTATATAGTTAATGGTAAGAAATATGTCAAGAAATGATTACTACAATGATGAAAAAAGAATATATTATTCCGACAATCTTCTTTTTAAAATATGAAGAAGAGTCAAAACTACTCGGTAACAGTCTCCATGATGTTGACGGCAAGTACGCTGCTCCTGATCTTAAAGATGATCCGTTGTCTGGTAAAACAGATTTAAATATCTCAAACGATGGAAAAATATCAGAGGGTGATTATGCCAAAAAGACTGATTGGTTCTTTGATGACAATGCTTTCTCTGACTTCTGATAGGATTCAGACTTGAATGAAAACAGAAAACCTGTCTTGCATCTCAGCACATTCGTAGCGCGAAAGTAGCACGCTGCGGATGGTCTGAGTGGCAAGACAGTTTTTTTTCTACCATACAGTTCGAAAAATAGTTTTGTTGTATAGTTGTTTTGTTGTCTGGTGGTTTAGTTGATTGCATTGTTTATACATTCAACAAAATCACTAAACAACAAAACCACTAAACAACATCATCAACATTGATATTTTTTTTTGTCCAGTCAGAGTCTGTCTGGAAGACAGTACCGAGCGAAGCGAGAGTAACCCGGGACGTAGTCTCGGGATTACAAACATGAAGTTGGCAGCTGTCTGGAAGACAGTACCAACTGACAACGTGGTTGACATATTGTCGGTAAAGCTTAAATAAATTATACTTTGTGTCGTTTTTGTCGTGCATTTTCTGCATGGCACACAGGTTGCAATAAGGGACAGTGAAAGCGGAAAGCTCAGTAGGAGCAATACTCCAAACAACTCGAAGCCATAACAAAAACAAAAAATAAACTAATAAAAATAGGAGGTTATTATGTTACCAGTTATGAATTCAAACAGTTGGTTCCCTACAATGTTCGATGACTTTTTCAACAGCGCATGGATGCCTAAGATTAAGGCAACAGCTCCAGCAGTCAACGTTAAGGAAGACGTCAAGACTTATACAATGGAAATGGCAGTACCAGGAATCAAGAAGGAGTTCTGCAGAGTATCCATCAATGCTGATGGCAATCTCGAAATCGCCATTGAGAATAAGCTTGAGCATAAGGAAGAGAGTAAAGAGGAACACAAGGAGCATTATCTCCGTCGTGAGTTCAACTACTCAAACTATCAGCAGACCTACGAACTGCCTGATGACATCATAAAGGAAGACATCACTGCCAAAGTAGAGAATGGCGTACTGACAGTCACTATGCCTAAGGTCATCAATAAGGAAGACGAGAAGAAGGTTCAGCGTCAGATAGAAGTTGGATAAACTTCTTGCAAGTAGAATGAAATAGTTAAGTTTTTTCCATAAAAGTAAAATGCGGGACAGAAGATTTATTCTCTTCTGCCCCGCATTCGTTATTCTGTTTTGATAATGTATTCCAGCCTTGAAGTTATAATTCCCAAGTAATCATCTTGCAATTCTTATCTTTATGTCACTCATCAATTTATCCAAATATAGCAATTACAGAGAGAAACATTCATTGCCACGAAGGAATACTCTCCTTACAATTGGTGAAGTATAAGCATAAGGAATATATTCCACCGATGGTATTGGTTCTGTAATATAGAAATTAGCCACCTTTCCCACTGCAATGCTTCCGTAATTATCGCTTTCGCCCATAGCATAAGCCGAGTTTATCGTAGCCGCATTGAGAGCTTCTGATGGCAAAAGACGAAGCTTGATGCAAGCAAGTGAGACGATGAATTTCATATCTCCTGAAGGGGTAGAGCCAGGATTATAGTCACTTGCCACAGCTACTGCGAGTCCGCTGTCCACCATCTGTCTCGCCTTGCCGTAAGGAAGGTTGAGGAAGAATGATGTGCCAGGCAGGACAGTAGGCATAGTGTCGGTGCCACGAAGAATCTCTATCTCTTCCACTGTCATGCTCTCAAGGTGGTCAACCGACAGCGCACCATACCTTACGCCTATTTCCACGCCACCGGAAGAAGCCAGTTCGTCAGCATGAATCTTTGGTTTCATGCCCCATTTGTCGGCAGCTTCGAGGATTCGTGCTGTCTCAGACGGAGTGAAGAAACCTTCATCGCAGAATACGTCAACGAAGTCAGCGAGTTTCTCTTTTCCCACTTCTGGAATCATTTCATTGATTACGAGGTCAACGTAATCAGCCTGTGTGAACCCTCTTCCCACGGCATGAGCTCCGAGGAATGTCGATTTAATGCGCAAAGGAGTGTTTTCCTTGAGACGACGTATTACGCGAAGCATCTTCAGTTCGTCTTCGGTAGTGAGACCGTAGCCACTCTTTATCTCTACGCATCCCGTTCCCTTTAGCATTATTTCCTCAGCACGATGCTTTGCAGCACGATAGAGTTCATCCTCCGTAAGAGTATGAAGCAGGTCTGCAGAATTGAGGATTCCTCCTCCACGCTTAGCTATTTCAGCATAGGTGAGTCCGCATATTTTATCTACAAATTCAGCCTCGCGACTACCGGCAAAGACGATATGAGTATGTGGGTCGCACCAAGAAGGCATCACGCATCCACCTTTAGCGTCAATCCTTTCTTCGGCAGGAATGCCATCAGCAGGCATTTCGCTCATCTTTCCCCATGCTTTAAATTTGCCGTCTTCCGTCAGAAGCCAGGCATTGTCCAGGGTGTCGAAATGCGACATATCCTTGCCGGCGAGACGAAGTTTATGCTCCGTATCGAGTCCGGCAAGGATAGCGATATTTGTTATGAGTTTTCTCATTTACGTAAGAGATCAAAATTATTTTCTCAAGAATTCGATAGAGTGCTGGATGTGTGGGTACATCACTTCATCATTTACGATGAATGGCACTACCTTACGATACTCCTCAAAGATTTCTTCGATAACAGGAGAGGACTTCTGTGGGCGACGGAATTCCAATGCCTGTGCAGCATTGAAGAGCTCTATGGCAAGAACGCGCTCCACATTGAGCACTATCTTGTAGAGCTTTATTGCTGCATTAGCGCCCATGCTGACGTGGTCTTCCTGTCCCTGAGAAGACGGAATGCTGTCGATAGAAGACGGTGTGGCAAGGCTCTTGTTGAGGCTTACTACAGACGCAGCGGTGTATTGAGCAATCATGAAGCCGCTGTTCAGACCAGGTTTAGCAACAAGGAAGCTTGGCAATCCGCGAGTGCCGGAGACGAGCTTGTAGATACGTCGCTCGGAAATGTTGGCAAGTTCGCTCAGTCCGATAGAGAGAAAGTCCATTGGCAATGCGATTGGTTCGCCGTGGAAGTTGCCTGCAGAGATGATAAGATCATCATCAGGGCAGACAGTAGGATTGTCAGTGGCAGAGTTTATCTCAGTATCGATAACCGACTTTACGTAAGCTATGGTGTCTTTTACAGCTCCATGCACCTGTGGTATGCAACGGAAAGAATAAGGATCCTGCACGTAATCCTTTGGCGTTGCTGCGATTTCACTGCCTTCGAGCAGTTCCATCATGTGTGCAGCAGTGTCGAGTTGTCCCTGATGTGGACGCACTACGTGTACAGCCTTGGTGAAAGGAGAGAGAAGTCCGTGGTAAGCATCGAGAGACATAGCGGCAATATTGTCAGCCCAGTCGCTGAGTTTCTCTGCCTGAAGCAAAGACCAAACGGCGAAAGCACTCATATTCTGTGTGCCATTGAGCAGAGCAAGTCCTTCCTTTGAAACGAGGTGGATAGGTTCCCAGCCGAATATCTTAAGCATCTCAGCGCCGCTGATAACCTTGCCTTGGTATTCTACTTCGCCCAGACCTACAAGAGGCAAGCTCATGTGAGCCAGCGGAACGAGGTCGCCTGATGCGCCAAGAGAGCCCTGCATAAAGACTACTGGATAGATGTCATTATTGAAGAAATCCACCAGACGCTGCACAGTGTCGAGTTTACAGCCAGAGTAACCATAGCTCAGCGACTGCACCTTGAGCAACATCATCATCTTTACGATGTCGTTAGGCACACGGTCGCCTACGCCACAAGCGTGAGACATCATCAGATTTATCTGGAGCTGGGCGAGCTGGTCAGGATTTACGGAAACGTCGCAAAGCGAACCGAAACCAGTGGTAACGCCATAGACAGGACGAGTGGTCTTGGCAATCTTCTCGTCAAGGTATTCACGGCAGCGGATGATGCGATTGCGTGCATCGTCGCTAAGCTCAAGTTTGTAACCGTTATATACTACCTCACCGATACGCTCGATGGTGAGATGTTCTGCTGAAATTTTATGTATCATGGTGTGTATTTAATTATCAAGAAAGTGGGAAGCGGTTTTCTTGCCCACCTGTCAGCAGGAGGCAGGGTTGTTATGGTACTGCCTTCTGCCGACAAAAGGATTTAGGTGACGGTAAAAAAATAAATTGGTACGATTTGAGTGAAAAAAAATGTACCATATCAATTAGTTCTCAACCTCATCTTTTTGGCTATTTTCTTCCCTCTCATCGGTCATATAGCCCGCTATACTCCCTCTTCGAGTGAAGAAAATATCTCAAAAATATGAGGCTCAAATCATACCAATTTATTTTTTCACCGTCACTAGAATTTATTGATTAACTCGTCATCTACGAGACTTGGCATGGTGACGGTGAAGCCTGGTGTGCGAAGCATTTCGCGCTCTATACTGCTCATTGAGCCATCATTGCGTGCCCAACTACGGCGTGCGATGCCATTGTTCACATCCCAGAAGAGCATCTCGCGGATGTGGCGAGCAGAGTCTTCATCGCCATTGATGACCATACCGAAGCCGCCATTGATTACTTCTCCCCAGCCTACGCCGCCACCATTGTGGATGGAAACCCATGTGGCGCCACGGAAAGAGTCGCCGATGACATTCTGTACAGCCATGTCGGCGCAGAACTGAGAACCATCGTAGATGTTGCTGGTCTCACGGAAAGGAGAGTCAGTGCCGGATACGTCGTGATGGTCTCTGCCCAATACGACAGGTTTGCTTATCTCGCCACGCTTGATAGCCTCATTGAAAGCAAGTGCAATCTTCGTTCTTCCCTCGCAATCAGCGTAGAGAATACGAGCCTGAGAGCCCACTACGAGCTGATTCTTTCCTGCCTCGCGAATCCAGTGGATGTTGTCAGCCATCTGTCCCTGTATCTCTTCAGGAGCATTAGCTTTGATTTCTTCCATCACCTTAGCAGCGATGCGGTCGGTAGTCTCAAGGTCTTTAGGGTCACCAGAAGTACAAACCCAGCGGAAAGGACCGAAACCGTAGTCGAAGAACATAGGTCCCATAATATCCTGTACATAAGAAGGATAACGGAACTTGCCATCAGGCGACACGATATCAGCGCCAGCACGCTTAGACTGCAAGAGGAAAGCATTGCCATAGTCGAAGAAATACATACCTTTCTCCGTGAGACGGTTGATTGCAGCTACCTGACGACGCAGTGATTCCTGCACGAGTTCGCGGAATTTCTCAGGTTCCTCAGCCATCAGTCGCTTAGACTCTTCGAGTGAAACGCCTACAGGATAGTAGCCACCAGCCCAAGGATTATGGAGTGAAGTCTGGTCACTACCTAAATCTACGTGAACATTCTCATCAGCAAGGCGCTCCCAGAGGTCAACGACGTTGCCCACATAAGCCATGCTCACCGTGTGCTTCTCAGCCACAGCCTTGCGGATAGCAGGGATAAGTTCATCGAGATTATAGTGGAGTTCATCGACCCAACCCTGTTCGTAACGCTTTTCAGCAGCGAGTGGATTTATTTCAGCCACAACGCTTACCACGCCAGCGATGTTTCCAGCTTTAGGCTGAGCGCCTGACATACCTCCAAGACCAGATGATATGAAGAGCATACCGTGGATATCGTTAGGCTCACCCTCCTTCTTCATCTGCTTGCGAGCAGCATTAAGCACGGTGATAGTGGTGCCATGGACGATGCCCTGAGGACCAATATACATGTAAGAGCCGGCTGTCATCTGTCCGTATTGGCTCACTCCGAGAGCATTCATGCGCTCCCAATCATCAGGCTTAGAGTAGTTTGGAATAACCATACCATTGGTTACAACCACGCGAGGCGCGTTCTTATGAGATGGGAACAAACCCATAGGATGACCAGAATACATCACGAGAGTCTGCTCGTCAGTCATCTCACTCAGATATTTCATTGTGAGGCGATACTGAGCCCAGTTTTGGAAGATAGCGCCGTTTCCGCCATAGACTATCAGTTCGTGAGGATGCTGAGCCACAGCAGGGTCCAGATTATTCTGTATCATGAGCATGATAGCAGCAGCTTGCTCCGACTTGTGAGGATATTCGTTGATAGGGCGTGCATGCATCTCGTAGCGAGGACGATAGCGATACATGTATATTCTGCCGTATTCGTGCAGTTCCTCCATAAATTCAGGAGCCAACTGTTCGTGCAGATGCTTTGGGAAATATCTCAGCGCATTGCGCAGAGCGAGTCGTTTCTCCTCAGGAGTGAGGATATCCTTGCGCTTGGGAGCATGGTTTATCTCTTTGTCATAAGGCATTGCCTCTGGCAGTGAGTCAGGGATTCCAAGTCTTATTTCCTTCTGAAATTCTTCTTGTGTCATAGATGCTATGTTGTTTAGGTGAGAAAAGACCTTTCCCTTCCGTTATGGAAAGGTCTCAATATTAACTAATCATTTTCTCCACAGTAGCTGTAATCTCTTTCTCTTCAGCATTAGCCTTCTCAATGATGGCATTAGCCTCAGCGATAAGAGCCTCAGCCTTCTGGCGGTCTTTGAGCGAGGAAGCGTTTATCTTGACGTTCATTCCTGCGCCTATTACAGCGGCACGTGCTGCCAAAGCTCCCACTCCAGCGTCAGAGACACTGTTAGGATTGCCCTCGGCAACCATCTGACGGCATAATTCAAATACCTTTACGGAAGCCTTCATAGTCTCCAATGGTACCTCTGTAGCGAATAGAGTAGCCTTCTGGATAGCCTCTGAGCGGAGTGCTTTCTCTTCGTCATTATTCTTTGGCATGCCGAATGCCTGCATGATACGATTGAATGCTTCGGTATCTTCATCTACGAGATGGAGCAGTTCTTCCTGAAGTGCCATACCCTTTTCAGCCCAGATAGCAAACTCTTCCCAACGGTGATCCCAGCCTGGCTTGTGGCTTGAAAGGTTGGCTACCATAGTGCCGAGTGATGCACCAAGAGCGCCCATGTATGCAGAAACGGAACCACCACCAGGAGCAGGACTTTCGCGAGAAGTCTCTTCTGCAAAGCCTTTCACTGTGAGATCCACGAGCTTTGTCTGCTTCTTGTTTTCAGCCTCCAGGAGATATTCTATCACCTTCTCTTCAGGATTGAAAGGACGAAGGTCGTCAAGTCCCATTGACTTGATGGCAATATTCAGGATGTCCTTCTTAGGAATACCTGCAGAGCGCTGTTGCTTGGCAAGGAAATACTTACCAGCCTCAAGCAGAGTGCGCTCAGGAACGAGTCCTACGATCTCAGTTCCAGTAACACGGAGTCCACGATTTTGTGCGCAACGGCATACTTCATCGAAGGCTTTGTGGAGTGGAGTCTCATTGATATTTGTGATATTCATTGACACCTGAGCAATGCCATATTCGTCAATAAACCAGCCTATTGCCTTAGTGCCCTTCAGAGTGCCAGGACGCATAATCACGTTGCCGTTCTCATCGAGTTTCTTCTTGCCAGTGATAGGATTACCCTCGCGTACAGGTCTGCCTTTCTCTCTTACGTCGAAAGCGATAGCATTAGCACGACGAGTAGAAGTGGAATTGAGGTTATAGTTTACGGCAATGAGGAAATCTCTTGCGCCCACCACTGTGCAACCAGTCTTTGCCACCTGCTCATCGTATGGTCTTGCTCCGAAGTCAGGCTTCTCATTCTCGTCCATGATGCGTTCAGCGATACCTTCATATTCGCCCTTACGTACCACAGCAAGGTTTCTTCTTTCCGGTGTGCTTGCAGCTGCCTCATAGCAATAGCAAGGAATAGCCAGTTCGGTAGCGATGCGTTCAGCGAGTTTTCTTGCTAATTCAGCACATTCCTCGATGGTAATGCCACTAACAGGTACGATAGGCAGCACGTCGGTAGCACCGATACGTGGGTGAGCACCGTGATGCTTGCGCATATCTATGAGTTCACCAGCCTTAGCCACTGCATTGAATGCAGCCTCTACCACTGCTTCTGGTTCGCCTACGAAGGTCACCACAGTGCGGTTTGTTGCCTCTCCTGGGTCAACGTCGAGCAACTTGATTCCTTCTACAGCCTCTATAGTGTCTGTAATCTGCTTAATGACATTAAGGTTGCGTCCCTCACTGAAATTAGGCACGCATTCTACGATTTGTTTTTTCTTTGCCATGGTTTTTGTTATTTTGGGGTTTTAGGTTTTTGGTTTTAGGTTTTTGGTTTTAGGTTTTTGGTATTGGGTTTTTGGTTGTCATGGTCATGTAAAATAAATAAGGTGTAAGAGGTTTTAGTTTTTATTTGTTTTTATGTAGGTCTTTACCTATGTATTTTCTCTTTTCGAGATTCTTGCCAGATAGTCGTAATTCTCGCCATCGGCTATTACCTCTACGTTATATCCGTTTTGGTCTGCTATCTCTGTCAGAGTGTCGGCATCGATATAGAGCCAGTCGAAAGGTTCGCCAATAGTGTCCTTATACTGCATCTGGTAACTGAGTTCACCGTAATAACGGTTCGTATCAGGATATTCGATAAATCCATCCTCATCCTCAAAGACATAACTGATGTCAGAACTATCGCATAACACCTGACCACCAGGAGCGAGAATTTTGTCCAGATGCTTGAAGAGCAGAGGCATTCTATCGAGAGTTCCGGAAATGCCAGCCCCATTCATCAGCATGAGAATAGTGTCGAATTGCCCTTCGATGGTGAAGAAATCCTGCTCTATGACATTCCTTACGCCACGCTTTTTCATGGTTTCAGCGGAGAGATGTGATATTTCCACTGCGGTAACGTCGATGCCTCTTTCCTGCAAAGCGAGGGAATGACAGCCAGCCCCAGCACCTACGTCCAGAGTCTTGCCCTTTGCCATATCGATAGCTTTGCGCTCTATCATTGGCATTTCATCGTAATTGCGGAATAGAGTAGTCACAGGAATTTCGTCCTCCTCAAACATAGGGGAGAACACGCGGAGCCTATCCGCCCTTTCACTCTCATGGTATTCGGCAATGGCTCTGCCCATAGGGTCAGTGTTGGTATTTATTCTTACTGTCTCATCGCTGTATCTACAGTCTTGATGGCAGTCGGATTTTGATGACTTACTCATTTTGCAAAGATACGAATAAAAGGCAAGAATAAGCAAGAAAAATCATTAAAAAAGGCTTGCAAGCATCAAATTTTAGAATTTTTATCCTTATTCTTAAGAAAAATGACTATATTTGCAACTTAAACGTCATTCTTTGGAGCATCTTTTCTCACTCAGAGACAGAAAACACCTGTCACAGTAATCTTCTGTCCATATTATAGAATGACTTTATCGTACAATCTTAAAAATCTACAATCACTATGGTAAATTTCGATTATCAGACACCGACTCGCCTTATCTTTGGCAAAGGAGTGGTCAGTGAGAAACTCGCAGGAGTAATGAGTAAGTTTGGTAAGAACGTTCTTATCACTTATGGTGGAGGCAGCATCAAGCGCGTTGCGCCAGGCTATGAGAAGAGTCTCTACGACCTTGTGAAAGAGATTCTCGCAGATAAGAATTTGTTTGAACTTCCTGGCATCCAGCCTAATCCTAAGTTTAATCCGAGCGTTCTCGACGGTGTGCGTATGTGTCATGAGCATCATATTGATGTAATCCTCTCATTAGGAGGTGGCTCTGTGCTGGACTGCACCAAGGCTATAGCTGGCGTTGCTGGCACTCTCCAAGGTAATGTGATGGATAAAGTGGAGGAAGCTTGGGACATCGTCTGCGGAAGAAAACCTACCACTGCCGCTGTGCCGATCGTGGACGTCATCACTATGGCTGCCACTGGCAGTGAATATGATATGGGTGGCGTTATCTCTCGTACTGAGACAAACGACAAGCTTGCTTATTTCTCCAATCTGGTGTTCCCGGCAGTAAGCTTTATCGATCCTGTATATACTTTCACTCTTCCTGTCAAGCAGACTCTCGCAGGCGTATCTGATTGTATCAATCATATCATGGAGTCATATTTCTGTGGTGAGCATATCGACATGAATGATGCTTTCATGGAAGGCGCAGTCAAGTCTTTGATGAAGAATGTCAAGATAGTGCTTGCTGTCCCACATAATTATAATGCACGCGCTGAGATATTCTATGCCACCACTCTCGGATGCAATGGCATCTATTGCCTCGGCAATAGTCCGAGCGGATGGCCTATGCACGCTATGGAGCACGCCCTTTCTGCTTACTATGACATCACTCATGGCGAAGGACTTGCTATCGTCACTCCACGATGGATGAAGCATATCCTCGATTATTCTACCGGTCAACTGCATGAGCAGGTGGTGGAGCGTATCGAAAAATTCGGTAAGAATGTCTTTGGTGCAGAAGGTGCTGAGGCTTCCATCAAAGCCATTTATGACTTCTATCGTGAGATTGGCATTCCAATGTCATTGCCAGAAGTAGGTATCGACGAGAGCCGCTTGGCAGAAATGGCTAAGCATGTAGCCGACACAGAAGGTCTTGACAAGGCATGGGCACCACTTATGGAGCAGGATATCCTTGATATCTTCAAGGCTTGTATGAAGTAGTTGTTTGGTTGTTTAGTTGTTTAGTTGTTTGGTTGTTTAGTTGTTTAGTGGTTTTGTTGAATGTATAAGCAATGCAAGCAACCAGACAACCAAGCAACCAGACAACCAAACAACCAAACAACAAGTTATGTCTGGAAGACATTACCGAGCAAAGCGAGAGTAACCCGGGACAAAGTCTCGGGATTACAACCGACGAGCAAGGCAACTGTCTGGAAGACAGTACCTATACCGTCTGACTGAGTTTGTAATTACAACAAGACAACCAAACAACAAGTTATGTCTGGAAGACATTACCGAGCAAAGCGAGAGTAACCCGGGACAAAGTCTCGGGATTACAACCGACGAGCAAGGCAACTGTCTGGAAGACAGTACCTATACCGTCTGACTGAGTTTGTATTTACAACCAAACAACAAGACAACAAAACCGCCACTCCCATGAATATCGAACAAGTAAGAGATTTCACATTGTCACTCCCCGGTGTTACGGAAGACCAGCCCTTTGGCGATGACAACATCACTTTCCGTTTGGAAGGAAAGATATTCCTATGCCTCTGGTTGGGAGTTGACAGAGAGGGTAGGGCAAGGTTTGCCTGCAAGCTCTCTCCCGACCGCAATGAAGAGTTGCGTGACCGATACGAAGGCATCATGCCAGCATTCCACTGGAACAAAAAGCATTGGAGCGACGTATGCTATGAAAGCTTCGAGACAGCCTTTGTCTGCGACATCATACGAGAGTCTTATTGCGTATTACTCCGCACACTCCCCAAAGCCGTAAAGTTGCGTTGGGAAGAGCAACTTTCTTGTCTGCAATAATTCGAACTGTACGGTTGAAACGGGCTGAACCAACGGTCACCGGCGCAGGGTGCATATAGTGGAAAATCCGTAAAAATCCTTGCGCCCGACAGGCGCACATAATCCATGTGAATCAAATAGAACATCCGTGAAAGAACAGATCCGTTGCATCCGTGCTATCCGTGTTTCTTTGAACGCTTGTGGTCGTCGCATAGCGATGAGCACAAGGAAATTAAAATATCAATGGATAAAAATATGGGGAAAAATGGATAATGATATATTTTTCTTGTTTTGTTTATTGATGTTTTATCTCCCCATCAATGCTCAAGAGCCTTCGGGCTCTTCCGCCCAGGCTCAAAAATGAAACACGGATAGCACGGATGCGACGGATCTTATCTTTTCACGGATTCTTTATTGTCTTTTGGATCTGAATAGGATTTTCTTGCGCCTATCGGCGCGGGATTTCTCCTTTTACTATGCCGGCTGAAGGCCCCAAAAGCTAATAGCCCAGGGCTATGGGCTTTTGCCCTTGCAGGGCGTATTGGGCATTTTCAACCGTACAGTTCGCAATAATTTAGTCCCTTATGGGAAGATTGGTTAGGACTGACTGATTGAGTCGTTTTCATCGAAAATCGACCTAAATTAACATATCTTCACAACTTTTCGGCTATAATTCTCTTAAAAATTTTTATTGCAAAAGAAGTTCCACCCTTCCACCTTAGGAGGGCTATATGCTTAATATTCAGAGTGTTATATAAGGTGGAATTACGGGTGGAATATGGGTGGAACTTTGTGTAATTCCACCCATATTCCACCTATAATTCCACCTTGCGCAAACTATTGATTATCAAAGTGATAACTATACCAAGGTGGAAGGGTGGAATTACAAACGACAAAAAATATTTTTCTTGAAATAGCATCGAAAAAGTATTAACAACCGTTAAAAACTGGACAAAATAGGGTTCTCATCAGGAAAGCATTACTGTGAATCCCCTAAAGAAATAGAAAAACTAAGTTTTGTGCGTAATTGGATATCACCTTGCAATATCTATGCTTTCACCTTGCAATAACTATGCTTTTACCTTGCAATACCTATGCTTTCACCTTGCAATAACTATGCTTTTACCTTGCAATAACTATGCTTTTACCTTGCAATAACTATGCTTTTACCTTGCAATAACTATGCTTTTACCTTGCAATA
>SAMEA104315429__coassemble_284_pt1 | contig 65934 bp, 52 predicted proteins | sample SAMEA104315429__metabat2_high_PE_009 | metagenome-assembled genome bin SAMEA104315429 (sample SAMEA104315429) | gut metagenome | biome: Monkey gut; feature: monkey-associated habitat; material: faeces | place: China | collected 2013
ATTACCAGTAAACTTTCCTCATTCTTCTCTCAAACACTTTTTATATGCACTTTCAAATGATGAAAAGGTGGCTTTTAGTTTATGATATCTTTGCTTTCAGCGTATGATAACTTTGTTTTTAGCGTATGATAACTTTGTTTTTAGCGTATGATAACTCTGCTTTCAGTCGCTAATATGCTTGTCGTTAGGGCTTTATAAGCATATTTTTATGCTTCAAAGCCTTCATTATTGCATCATCATTTGTTCTTTATTACGTTTTTATGTAAAGGAAATGTGAGTGCTGAATGCGTGTGGCGACGTGGTGAAAGGGGAATTATATTCTTTCGAGCACTAATTGTATGAGGTCATTGATGTTGGATTTGTAGGTGGTGTTCATCTCCTTATCGTGTCTGTTAGCTATTACGATACAGCAGGTTGTAGCCTTATGTCCGAGCAAACCAGCAAGACCAGCGAGGGCAGATGATTCCATTTCAAAGTTGTTTATCTTGAGAGTAGAGCCACCGTAGTCTTCACCTTCAGGCACATTGTAGCGGAATGCCTCAATCTTTTGGTTTTGATCAGGGTCTTGTATCTCAAGACGGAGGCGACGTCCCTGCGGTCCGTAGAAGCCACCACATGCACAAGTGATGCCTTTTACCATGTCATCACCTGCTATTCTGTCTGTTAGTTCCTTGTCAGCGCATGCTACGTATGGAGCACCTTTCTTTGGTGACCAGTTCATGTGCTTGATAAAAGCCTCTTCCAGTGCGACATCACAGGCCTTATCGCGGTCAGCATAGTAGTTGAGGAGGCCGTCGAAGCCGATGCTTCTCGCCGATGCAATGAACGTACCGAGCGGTGTCTCAGGCTGAAGTCCGCCACATGTGCCGATTCTTACGAGGGTAAGAGTGCGGTGTTCTGGCTTGTCGGTCCTTGTTTTGAAGTCTATGTTGGCGAGGGCATCGAGCTCATTGACTACGATATCTATGTTATCGCAACCTATTCCTGTGGATTGTACTGTTATTCTCTTGCCTTTGTAGGTTCCTGTTATTGTGCGGAACTCTCGGTTTCCGGTCTCGTGCTCGATTTTATCGAGGTAATATCCTACTCTTGATACTCGCTCTGGATCACCTACGAGGATTACTTTGTCTGCGAGGAACTCTGGCTTTAGGTGGAGATGGAAGCAGCTTCCATCGTTATTGATTATTAACTCTGATTCTGGATACTTCTTCATAGCTTGATTGGTTTTTAGTGAAACATTATTGCTTTATTTTTGCTATTTGGGTGATATCGGGCGGTAACGCGCCCGACACGGTGGCTTTCTCTATCAGTGAAGAGAGAAAAGGGAAGAGTGAAGAGAGAAAAATCGCGCTGACGCGGTTGGTCGTTCTGGAATATATCGGGCGGTAACGCGCCCGACACAGTGGCGGCTCCTTGCCTTTCTGGGGCTGGGAATTGAAGAATATCGGGCGGTAATGCGCCCGACACGGTGGCGATTACTCTGTTATTTCTTCATTATTTCGGCGTTGCGGATTTGCTTTTCCGCTTCCTTAATGGCCTTTCTTTCCTCTAGCAGGCGGGATTCGAGATTGAGAATGTTGTTTGCCACGGAGGTGTCGCCTTTGTGATATTGGGCTCTGAGGTCGGTGAGAAGACGCTCTTGTTGCGTCACTTTCGCCTTTCTTGCTGTCAATTCAGCGAATTTGGCTTTGTTAGTGGCACTCTTAAACTGTGACAATTTCGTGTAAACAATAGAGCCATTGATGACGAAATATATCTTCTTATCGTTGCTATTAGAGATGCTTGAGGAAGAACGCAGCTTGTTATAATTGCTCAACGCTTCTGCAAGAGCATTCTTGTCAACCTGTGTTTCAGCGATGGAATGTATGCGAGCAAGACGTTCGAGCTTACCATCCTCCATACCAATCTGCTCGTATGTCTCTCTACTTTCAGTAGGAACGAAGACATAAATGCAAGTCTTTCCAGCCTTTTGTTTTCTGCTTGTAGCGAGATAGCCTATGTTAGAGAAGTCGTCGATGACGTAATAGTAGTCTTCATCGGACGAATTGAAAGGCAGACCGAGGCTTTGCGGACGATAGAACGAATTGTTGTCAGAGTCGAAAACGGTGTAGAAAATATCGTGTTTGCCAAGGTTATCGTCTCCCTTGAGCGCAGCAAAAGAGAGCGTCACACCGTCAGGCATTACGTAAGGGCTGATGATGTCCTTGAAATCACCCTCCAGTTTGACCAGTTCTGGTTTGGACCAGTTGCGTCCCAACTTATCCTGCACATAGAGTTTGTGTATGCCTTTAGCATCTGCAACAGAGAGATACCTTCTGTTTTCGAACTCATTAGTGAAAGAATAATTGAGCACCGAGTCTTTTTTTGTCACCTCAATATTGCCACATGAGCGAGAAAGAGGCATGTGCTTAGCCACGTCTTCGACATTGACGACGACAGAATCAATGAACATGACCTTAGCAGTGGCTGGCAGAAGATTTTCAAAAGCGATTTCTTCCTCAGCAGGCTCCACCACGACAGGCTGTACCTTCTTCACTTGCTTTCTGTGCTTTTGAGCAGAAGCAGTAGTGCAGGTAAGAGCGGAAAGTGCAAATATTACTGATGATAAAAGGAATAATCTGTTCATTGTCATATAGTTTTGTAATATGCGAGGTGTGGGCATCAGCCCATATATACTATTTATCTTAACTGTGTCAAACCGTCAGAGAGAAGGTCAAATGTAGCTGATTATTTCTTCTTACCTTCTTTCTTCGAGTCGATTTTCATATCCTTTTTGAGGAAATCAATCACTTGTTCAGCGAATGCTTTATGTCCCTTGATACTTGGATGTCCATGTTGCTTCTCGATATCTTTCAGTTCGATGAGCGGGAGACCATAGTGCTTGCAGATAACTCTCATAGACTCAGCGTGCTCAGGTTTCAGTTCAGTATTGAGAATGAAATAGATACGCGCCATAGGATAGTTTTGCTTGATGTTAGAACAGAGACGAGCCATAGCCGGTCTAAAGTACCACATATCGTTGTCATTCCAGTTAGCATACTTATATTCACCGACCTTTTCACCGGTCCAGGAGTCGTTTGTGATGCAACATGAAAGGATAACATCTGGTTCGCCGAGGTCACTCACGCGAGTATTAAAGGAGCGTTGCTGATAGTTTTCGTTTCTATATCCATAGTATCCAACTGTAGAACCGCTATAAGAGTTGTTCTTTTCCAGTTTCCAACCCATCTTATCAATTACCTGATACCACCAAGTCTCTTCTACGCGAGATACATCATTCTTCTTATCACGCTGTGGACTATCAGCTTTCCAGTACCATGTCTCGTTAGTGGCAGGAGAGAGCCATCCTTCGAAAGTGGAGTAACTATCGCCAAAAATAGTGACTTTTAGGCTATCATTCTGTGCAAAGACAGAGATGAAAGAGAGGGCGAATAACGCAGAAAGAACAATTTTTTTCATATTATAATCTAATAATGTGTTAGTGAAGTTGTGGTTTTTATTTCATGAAAACCAGATATACTGCGGCTATGAGACATAGGAACGCAGCGAGATGGTTCCAATGTAGTGATTGTCCGGTGAAGAGAACCTGTGCTACAACAGCAAATACGATGAGGCTGATGACCTCCTGTATCACCTTGAGTTGCACGAGATTGAAGGGTCCGCCATTATCAATGAAGCCGAGTCTGTTAGCAGGTACCTGACAACAGTATTCAAAGAACGCGATGCCCCAAGAGAAAGCAATGACAGCAACGAGTGGCCAATGGTTTGAAATGCCCGTTTGGCTGAGTTTCAGATGTCCATACCATGCCAGAGTCATAAAGACATTACTGAGCAGGAGCAGGAGAATAGTGTAAAGACCATTCATTATATGAGAGGTATATCTATTCTATTGAAAAGATGAAAAGAAGGCGTGACAGGTCAAAAAGGCTTGTTCACGCCTTCTTTTTTGTTATTAGTTGAAATGATTAAACTAAAAATTACTTAGCAGAGAGCTGAGCGTGCATATTGGCAGCCGCACGTCTTCCATCGCCCATAGCGAGGATAACAGTAGCACCACCACGCACGATGTCGCCGCCAGCGTAGAGCAACTTACGACTTGACTGCATATCGTCGCCCACAGCGATAGTGTTCTTTCTGCCGAGCTCAAGTCCTGAGATAGACTTAGGCACGAGTGGATTAGGACTAACGCCAACAGCTACAACCACCTGATCGCAGTCGATTGTGACGCGCTCGCCAGTGTCGATAGGAGAGCGGCGACCAGATTCGTCAGGTTCACCGAGCTTCATTACAGCGAGGATAGCCTGCTTTACGGCACCCTTTTCATCAGCGAGATACTCCACAGGATTATGGAGAGTCATAAAGTTGATGCCTTCCTCCTTAGCATGTTTCACCTCTTCAGCACGAGCAGGGAGCTCAGCGTCAGAACGACGATAAGCCAAAGTGACGTTAGCACCGAGGCGTTTAGCTGTTCGGCAAGAGTCCATAGCAGTGTTACCACCACCGACTACGAGCACGTTCTTTCCGAGATTGATAGGAGTATCAGTCTTAGGGTTGGCAGCATCCATGAGGTTCACGCGAGTGAGGTACTCATTAGAAGACATGATATTGATGAAATTCTCGCCAGGGATATTCATGAAGTTAGGGAGACCAGCGCCAGAAGCGACGAAGATACCCTTGAAACCTTGTTTCTCAAGCTCGTCCACGGAGATAGACTTGCCCACGATAACGTCGGTCTGGAAGTGTACGCCCATCTTGCTAAGGTTCTCAATTTCCACGTCAACGATAGCGTTAGGGAGACGGAATTCAGGAATACCGTACTTCAATACGCCGCCGATTTCGTGCAGAGCCTCAAATACATAGACATCATAACCCTTCTTGACCATATCGCCAGCGAATGAAAGACCAGCAGGTCCTGAGCCAACGACAGCAATCTTGATGCCATTAGCAGGAGCAATCTCTGGCAGAGAGATATTGCCAGACTGACGTTCATAGTCAGCAGCAAAGCGCTCGAGATAGCCGATAGCGACAGCAGGCTCGTTCATCTTGAGGTGGATACACTTGCTCTCACACTGCTTCTCCTGAGGACAAACACGTCCGCAGACAGCAGGCAGTGCAGAAGTGTTCTTCAATACCTTAGCCGCAGCGAGGAACTGACCACGCTCAATATTCTTGATGAAAGAAGGAATATTGATATTAACCGGGCAACCCTCAACGCAAGAAGGATTAGCACAGTCGAGACAACGCTTAGCTTCAGTCATAGCCATCTCCTTGGTGAGACCCTTGTTTACCTCCTCCAGACGAGTGGTAGCGCGGTATTCAGGATCCAATTCCGGCATTATGACGCGCTCGATAGCAGTGCGCTCCTTAGGCTTCATGGACTTACGAAGAGCCTCACGCCAAGGCGCTTTGCGGTCGGTGAGCACTTCGATGGTGTCGTTAGTTGGGTCTTCATCCATTACTACGTCTGTCTCTTCCTTGAGAACTGTGCCATTGTCAGCATAGCAATGCTCCTTGTAATGCTCGAGTTCCTCTTGTTCGACGTTCTTGAAAGTACCCATACGCTTGAACATCTCATCCCAATCTACGAGAGCACCGTCAAACTCAGGGCCGTCGATGCAGACGAACTTGGTCTTTCCGCCGATGGTAAGACGACAAGCACCACACATTCCAGTACCGTCCACCATGATAGTGTTGAGAGAAACGTCAGTAGAAATGCCGTATTTCTGAGTCATGAGACAAGAGAATTTCATCATGATAGGAGGTCCGATAGCGAATGCTTTGTCGATATGCTCCTGCTGACAGAATTTCTCAATACCGACAGTCACGACGCCCTTTTCACCCTTAGAGCCATCGTCAGTCATGATGATGACCTCATCAGAAGACTCTCGAATCTCATCTTCCATGATGACGAGTTCGGCAGTACGACCAGCGATGACAGAGAGTACGCGGTTTCCAGCAGCCTTCAGACCGCGGATGATAGGGAGCATAGGCGCAGCACCAAGTCCACCACATGCGCAGATTACAGTGCCGAAGTTCTCGATGTGGGTAGGATTACCGAGAGGGCCCACGATGTCTGCAATATACTCACCGGCATTCAGGGAGCAGAGTTTCTTGGAAGAGAGTCCCACTTCCTGTATGACGAGAGTGATAGTGCCCTGCTGAATGTTAGCATCAGCGATGGTGAGAGGCATACGTTCGCTGTGCTTATCGACGCGCACGATGACGAAGTTGCCCGGCTTTCGGCTCTTAGCAATCAGTGGAGCCTCGATTTCCATGCAGAACACTTTCTGTGAGAACTGCTTCTTGGATACTATTTTGTACATGGTTGTAGAAATTATGATGTTGGTTAATACGACTTGTAGTAAACTCCTCGTATATTGCTTTTATTTTATCATGTCGCAACCCATATAAGGAACGAGAGCCTTAGGGATGCGTATGCCTTCCTCAGTCTGGAAGTTTTCGAGGATAGAAGCAACGATACGAGGGAGAGCGAGAGCCGAACCGTTGAGTGTGTGGCAAAGTTCAGTCTTCTTGGTCTCGCTGTTGCGGAAGCGGCACTTGAGTCGGTTAGCCTGGTAAGTGTCGAAATTACTAACAGAAGAAACCTCGAGCCAGCGCTTCTGAGCCTCAGAGTAAACCTCGAAGTCGTAGCAGATAGCAGAAGTGAAGCTCTGGTCACCACCACAGAGAAGGAGGATACGGTAAGGCAGTTCCAACTTCTTGAGCAAGCCTTCCACGTGGTCGAGCATCTCCTTGTGAGAAGCCTTAGAGTGCTCCGGCTTGTCGATGCGCACCAATTCAATCTTAGAGAACTCATGCAGACGGTTGAGACCACGCACGTCCTTGCCGTAAGAACCAGCCTCGCGGCGGAAGCACTGGGTGTAAGCACAGTTCTTGATAGGGAGGTCTTTCTCGTCGATGATGACGTCGCGATAGATGTTAGTCACTGGAACCTCAGCAGTAGGGATGAGGTAGAGGTCATCCACCTCGCAGTGATACATCTGACCTTCCTTGTCAGGAAGCTGGCCAGTGCCATATCCAGAGGTTGCATTCACCACGGTAGGAGGCATGATTTCGGTGTAACCAGAAGCGCGAGCTTCATCGAGGAAGAAATTGATGAGAGCGCGCTGGAGGCGTGCACCCATGCCGATATATACAGGGAAGCCGGCGCCGGAAATCTTAACGCCGAGGTCAAAGTCGATAAGGTTGTATTTCTTAGCGAGCTCCCAGTGAGGCAGTTTTGCAGACTCGATAACGGGATTAGCGTCCCAGTTGCCCACTGTGTCATTAGGAGTACACTCCTTGAGATTAGACTTCACCACGTGGTTGTCCTCAGCTGATGCGCCTTCAGGCACTTCATCGTAAGGGATGTTAGGGATGGTGCAGAGCAGGGCAGTGAGCTCCTTTTCAGCAGCCTCCATAGCGTCCTGCATGGATTTACTTTCTTCCTTAAGAGCGGCAACAGCCTTCTTGGCATTCTCAGCCTCCTCTTTCTTTCCCTCCTTCATCAGTTTGCCGATATTACCGGCAGCCTTCTTCTGCTCGGAGAGTAGGTTATCCATCTTCTGCTGTGCCTCGCGGCGTTTCTTGTCAATGGCGAGAGCATTGTCAATTGCCTCTTTAGCACCATTGAAGTGCTTTTTCTCGAGACCAGCAATCACGCGTTCAGTCTCTTCGCTAATCTGTTTTAATGTAAGCATGTTTATGTATTTGTATGTTGGTATTCAGTTACTTTACTAAGAAATTCGTATGTGTGCGCGTTCGAATTAGATGCAAAGGTACAGAAAAAAAATGGACTGTGCAAATTTTATCCGTTGCTTTGCGCAATCAGACAATATTTTAACATGAATTTTCCACGAAAAATATTACGGTCGGAAATATGCGATTCTCGCTAAATTTGGAAGTGATTGATAGTCAGCAGGTTGAAAAGGCGGCGTTAAAAAATCTTAATAAAATGACGGTAAAAGCGGTGCTTTTTGGTCGGAAAGGCATTGATTTAACGATGTAATAACTATGCTTTTAGGATGTAAAAGCATAGATATTGCATGGTAAAAGCATAGTTATTGCATTGCGAAAGCATAGCTATTGGCTTTTGATGTCGTGTTTTCTCCATTTTTCTGCGAAGAAATGACAGGAGAAAAGCAAAAAAGGGGCTGTGGAGATGGTGGAAAAAATCTGGTAATTAACAAATGAAAGGAAAATTAACAGATGAGGAGTGATGGATCTTATATCCGCGGCTTCTAACTTATATCCGCCGGTAACGCGGCGGACACGGGGGCTTTTCTGAAATGAAGAATGAAGAATGGCTCGCGCTGTTGCGATTCTTGCTTCTTATTCTTGCTTATATCCGCTGGTGATAGGATTGTTGCCAGCCAAGGACGGCAGGCTTGTGGTGCGGATGGGTGATGAAAAAAATGGATGAGGGATGAATGGGGGATGGAAAAAATAGATAATAATGATGGGGGAATGGTAAATATATAATAATGAGCAATTTTCGGCTTGGTTTCTTTGCCATTTGGAGAAAAAGTGATAAATTTGCACTCGCTAAATTTATTAAACTTAATTATCAACTATGAAAACAACAGTCGAAAAGAAAAAAGACAACAGTCAGAAAAAGCAGATTATGCTTTGGATTGGAGCCCTCGTAGTAGGTGCAGTATTGGGAATGCTGGGACTATCCGCACTCAATGATTTGATGAACTTTATCGCCACGGTTTATACACGATTATTCCAGCTTTTAGCTGTGCCAACAATAGCATTGGCAGTGATGACCACACTGGCAGCATTGGGCAATCAAGCCGATACAGGACGTATCTTCAAGCACACTATCGTCTATACGCTCCTTACTACAATAGCAGCGGCAGCCGTAGGATTGGTGCTCTATAACGTAATTCAGCCAGGAAACCTTCCACAGGCAATGGTGCAGAGCGGAAGTACCGCACTTCCAGAAGGATTAGGAGAGACCTCTTATTATGACCATATCCTTGGTGTGATACCAAATAATATAGTGAAACCATTCTCTGAAGGCAATGTGCTTTCCATCCTTATGCTGGCAGCAGCCGTAGGTATTGCTATTGCAAAGATGCCAGAATCGGACAAGAAAGACGTGATAATGAAGGGATTGCAAGGACTTCAGGATTTGCTCTTCATGCTTATCCGCGCACTTATCTGGGCATTGCCATTGGGTATCGTGGCTTTCGCAGCACAGTTGTCGGCACAGTTCTCTGCGGGCATCGTGATGGCTTCATTGGGCAAGTATGTCGCAGTGGTGATAGGAGGTAACTTTATCCAGTTCTTCATTGTGCTTCCACTCTTCCTTTTGGCACGTGGACTCAATCCATTCCGCACATTGGCAAGCATGATGCCAGCGGTATTGATGGCGCTCTTCACTAAGAGTTCAGCGGCAACACTGCCAGTGACCATGTCTTCAGCAGAGAATAGACTTGGCGCTTCAAGTAAGGTGGCTCGCTTTGTATTGCCTATTTGTACGACAATCAATATGAATGGTTGCGCGGCATTCATCCTCGTTACTTCATTGTTCCTGATGCAGAACGGCGGTATGGAATTGCCATTGAGCACCATGATTCTTTGGCTCTTTATCTCAGTATTCTCAGCTATCGGTAATGCTGGTGTGCCTATGGGTTGCTATTTCCTGACACTTTCACTCATGTCAGGCGTAAATGCTCCTATCGGCATTATGGGAATAATCCTTCCTATCTATACTATTATCGATATGATTGAGACAGCGGAGAATGTTTGGTCAGACTCTTGCGTCTGCGCTATGGTCAATAAGGATATATCCAAGAGCGTAGAGTGATCGGATTCATTTGCCTTCGGGCGCATTTATTTGATAAACGAGAAGGGCGAAAAGCTGAAATCGCGATGGTGCGGTGGAGAGCTTTTTGCTCTTCTTTCTTCGGTGTTTCTTGCTTATATCCGCCGGTAACGCGGCGGACACAGTGGCTTTTTCTTGAGAGTGAAAAGTGAAGAGTGAAAAATCGCGCTGACGCGGTTGCGGTATCTAACTGGCATCCGATGGTGACGCAGCGGATATGGAGGTCTTTGCTGGGATGGTACATTATTATAATAAATAAGATATTTGCTTATGCATCAGATACGCTTTGTCATAATAGATTCGAATATCCTTGCTTGTCTTGGATTGCAACACCTGATTTGCGACCTTCTGCCGATGGCGGAGGTGGTGATTTGCAGGTCGTATGAAGAACTTGCGATGCAGGAAGATGCTGATTTTCTGCATTATTTCGTGTCGTCAAGGATATACTTCGAGCATACAAAGTTCTTTCGCGACCATCCCAAGAAGAGCATTGTCCTGGTCAATGGCGACATGATGATAAGTGGAGTGAATACGCTCAATGTGTGCCAGAGCCAGCAAGCGCTGGTGAGAGAAATCATGTCCCTACAGAGAAAAGGACATGGCCACGCCATTACGATGGCTCGCAATGCAGAAAAAGCGCCACTCTTGCTGTCTGCAAGGGAGATAGAAGTGGCGGTATTGCTTTGCAAAGGCTTGAGGAGTAAAGAGGTAGCGGATAGCCTTTGCGTCAGTCCGACCACGGTGATGACCCATAGAAAGAATATAATGGTGAAGTTGCATGCTCGCTCATTGGCAGACGTACTATTATATTGTGTGGTCAATGGTATGGTGGATGTGGAGGAATTATAGAGATAAATCATTAAAAATAAGTATTGTTCGAGCAAAGAAAAGTGAGTAATTTTGCATCCGGAAAAAACAACAATACATTATTTAGATGAAAATTATAACCTTATCACTCCTTTCAGCAGTGGCAATGGAGGTAAACGCAGAGATATCGGACAGCCTTATCAATGCTCAATTGGACGAAATATCAATAGTTTCAAGTATCAAGGAAAACGGACTGATGCGCCAGCAGCCAGCCTCGTCAATGATAATCAGCAATGCTACATTAGAAGCAAATCAGGGTAAATCGCTCAAGACGCTTTCGCATCTTGTGCCAAACCTTTTTATACCCGATTATGGAAGCCATCTCACCAGTGCATTCTATATCCGCGGAGTAGGAAGCAGAATCAATGCGCCAGCCGTGGGAATGTACGTCGATAACATACCTTACCTCGACAAGTCCGCATTCGATTTTAACTTTATGGATGTGGAAAGAGTCGATGTGATGCGAGGTCCGCAAGGCACATTGTATGGCAGAAATGCTATGGGAGGTATCGTAAGAGTATTCACCAAGAATCCATTTCATTACAGAGGAACAGAAGTAAAGATGGGTTACGCTACGGGAGATAATAATCGTAACGTGACAGTCTCACATCATCATCGCCTGAATGACAGTTTTGCATTCTCAGCAGGAGGCTACTATGTCGGTACGGACGGATTCTTTAAGAATGACCTGACAGGTAAGAAAGTGGATGGAATACAGACCGTTGGCGGTCGTCTGCGCGGGATATACAAAGCCAATGACCGATTGGCAATGGACCTGTCGCTCAATTATGACTACTGTGACGAAGGCGCATATCCTTATTATTATGCAGGAAGTCTGACAGAAAAAGAACCGTATGCCGAATATGTAGGAAAAATATCCAATAACAACGAGAACCGTTATCGTAGAAATATGCTCAATACCGGACTCAATATCTCGTATGATTTAGGAGATGTAGAGATAAGATCGGTGACCAGTTTTCAGAATCTATGTGACAGAATGTTTCAGGATCAGGATTTCCTTCCACGAGATATCTACACAATGGCGCAGCGCCAGCGCATCAATACGCTGACAGAAGAAGTGACGGCACGCTCAAAGCATGGAGCAATATGGAACTGGGTAGGAGGAGTTAACGTGACGAAGCAGTGGTTGAGAACAGAAGGACCAGTGACATTTGGTAAGGATGGAGTCGCTATGCTCGAACAGAATATCAATTCGGTATTGCCTGAAAATCCACCGATGTCAATCAATTTCCGAGGAGAAAGCCTCAGAATGGGAGGCATATTTGAGACACCGATGGTCAATTTGGGAGTGTTTCATCAGTCTGTGTTCAATATCACAAAGGCGCTTTCACTCACTGCGGGCATAAGACTTGACTATGAGAAAAATAGTATGAATTATGACACGTCATCATCAGTGGATTACGGTTTTAGTATGCCAGGTATGCGAGTAGATTTTCAAGACCTTACAGCTAATATCACGGAGTATGATGGAAAGATAAATAGAGACCGCTTTAATGTACTTCCGAAGGTGGCTTTGAAATATGATTTTGATGCAAATAATAACGTCTATTTGTCTGTAGCACGCGGAATGAGGAGTGGGGGATACAACATACAGATGTTCTCCGACCTCCTTCAAGGAGCCATGCAGAATAAGATGATGGACGGAGTGAAAGAGGCGACATTCGCTTATCTCGACAAGAATATGCCGATGATGGCAGATAAGATAAAGATGATGATTTCCGCAGTGATGCCAAAAGTAGAACTGTCTGGCATCGAAACCGTGGCTTATAGTCCGGAGTTCTCGTGGAATTATGAGGTGGGAACGCATCTTACACTGGCAGAACGCACTCTGATGCTCGATGGAGCATTATTCTATAATCGTGTCAATGATATGCAGGTGGTGCGCTTTGCGCCTTCAGGACTCGGACGTATGATGGTCAATGCAGGAGAAAGTGAGAGTTATGGATGTGAGTTGACACTGCTTTGGACTCCAATTCGCAGTCTTGCCATTAGTGGAAACTATGGATACAATCAAGTCACTTTCGTGGATTACAACACTGCTTCTGGTCAGGATTCCAAGAAAGGAGCTGATTATTCAGGTAATTATGTGCCATTTGTGCCGAAGCATACGATGAATTTGGATGCGGCTTACACTTTCGAAATCGGAGATAATGCTCTCACCATCGGGGCAAATGTCTCAGGCGCAGGGCGCATTTACTGGACTGAAAGCAATGATGTCAGTCAGCCATTCTACGCACTTCTTGGAGCACGAATGAGCTATAAGACACCTGCCTTCACTGTAACACTGTGGGGAAAAAACCTTCTCGACAAGGAATATAATACATTCTATTTCGAGAGTGCATCGCGTGGCTTTGAGCAACATGCAAAGCCTTTGCGTGTGGGGATGGATATTAGTTTCGGATTCTGATTATATCCGCCGGTAACGCGGCGGACACAGTGGCCTTTTCTTGTGAGTGAAGAGTGAAGAGTGAAAAGTGAAGAGTGAAGAGTGAAGAGTGAAAAATCGCGCTGACGCGGTTGCGGTAACTAACTGGCATCTGCTGGTAACGTGGCGGACACAGTGGCGTTTTCTTTGGAGTGAAAAGTGAAAAGTGAGGGGTGAAAATGGTGATTGATGGCTCCTTGTATCCGTTGCTTAATGGGCGGATACAAGGAGCTATTCGTATGTTATTGCTCTTTCTGAAGAGCCTTTTCAGCATTAGCAAGATCCTCAGGAGTGTCGATGCCGATGGTTTCAACGTCGGTGGTGCCAACCTTAATCTTGTAGCCATTCTGCAACCAACGCAACTGTTCAAGACTTTCAGCAATCTCAAGAGAAGACTGAGGCAGAGATGTTATCTCGCGAAGCACCTCGCGACGATAAGCATAGAGACCAATATGCTTGAGGTAAGGATATGCGAGAGGCCATTCCTTTGTCTCCTTTCCACGGATGAAAGGAATGACAGAACGGCTGAAATACATGGCGAAATGCCTATTGTCGAGAATGATTTTTGGCGAGTTGGCATTGCTTATCACGTCGATGTCGCTCTTGAAAGGGATGCCGAGCGTAGCAATCTGAGTATCAGCGTCATCAAAGCAATGGCAGACCTCCTCGATTTGGCTCTTCTGGATGAAAGGTTCATCGCCCTGAATATTGATGATAACGTCGAAATCACCACCGATTTTCTCAATGGCTTCCTCGATTCTGTCAGTGCCACTCTTATGGTTTGGCGAAGTCATAACGACGTTTCCGCCCCATGATTTCACATGATCGAAGATGCGCTCATCATCAGTAGCCACATAAGCAGCTTCGAGGCATTCAGATACTTTTTCGTAAACACGCTGAATTACCGTCTTGCCACCGAGAATAGCAAGAGGTTTTCCCGGAAAGCGCGTTGATGCGTAGCGGGCTGGGATTATTCCTATGAATTTCATTTGTTGTTGTTTTGTTGTTTTGTTGTTTTGTTGTTTTGTTGTTTTGTAGGTAGTTTTGTCGCTTGCATGGTCTTGTTTGTTTTGTCTTTTCATCCGAAGGCAAAACAACTAAACCGCAAAAACGCCACCTAACCATTTCCTCGACAAAGGTAGTAAAATTATGGATAACAAAATATTCTGTGTCATAAAATGTTTTTAATTTTTAAAATATCACCTATTTTTTTGTTAGTATCATATTTTCTTCGTAAATTTGTAACGAATTTGAAAAATAAGTATTAGCGTGAAAAAAGTACTAACTATCATATTGCTTGGAGCATCGCTAAACCTTTTTGCCCAAAAGGTTTCACTCGGTTCATGTATCACTCACGATGGTGCAGAATATCGTGGAGAGATGGTGTCAGGCAAACCAAATGGCAAGGGCTTTGCGAGATTCAAGAATGGAGATACCTTTGAAGGTGAATATGTCAAGGGAAAGCGACAGGGCTTCGGAGTCTATCAGTTTTCTGATGGAGAGAAATATGAAGGCCAGTGGTTCCAAGACCAGCAGCACGGCAAGGGTATCTATTATTTTGCCAATAATAATCGCTATGACGGATTGTGGTTTCGTGACTATCAGCAGGGACGCGGTACGATGTATTACTACAACGGCGACAAGTATGAAGGTGACTGGCAGCAGGATAAGCGTCATGGAAAAGGGAAATACACCTATTCTGGCGGTGCTTTCTACAACGGAGAATGGCAGAATGACATGAAGCATGGCAAAGGATTCTTCGACTGGAACGATGGAACCACTTACGATGGACAGTGGGTTGCCAATCAGCGTTCAGGCAAAGGAGAGTTCAAATACGCTTCCGGAGACTTATATATCGGTCAGTGGCGTAATGATATTCAGGATGGTCGTGGTATATATAAGTTTCATAATGGCGATGTCTATGAAGGTGATTACGTGCAGGGCGAGCGCACTGGCGAAGGAGTATTCAAGTGTGCTAACGGAGATAAGTATGTAGGTCATTTCGTGGATGGTGACAAAGACGGACAGGGCACTTACACATGGCGCAATGGCGATACATATACAGGACAATGGAAGTCGGATAAAGCCAATGGAAAAGGCAAGATAGTGCGCAAGAATGGCGACGTCTATGACGGCACATTCCGTGGTGGCAACCTTGACGGCGAGATAATAATCCATTATGCTGACGGCTCAAAATTCCGCGGTATCTACAAGAATGGCAAGCGCAACGGTAAGGCAATAGAAGAAACGAAGGACGGAACACGCTTCGAGGGAGCCTATAAGGATGACCTCCGCGATGGAAACTTTGTGGAAAAAGACAGTAATGGCAATGTTACAGCTACAGGAATGTATGTTCAGGGAATGCGAGAAGTAAAGTGATAATCACTTGTTTATGTATTCATGAGATTACAATCGGAATACATTCTCATAGCTTTGACATTAAGAAAAAATAAAACAACAACCAAAAAATTCAACTTAGATTATGGTAATAGACACAATTGAAAACCTCAAGAATTACGTAGGAATGAATCCTCTCTTTGCTGAGGTGGTAAAGTATATAGCAGAGCACGACCTCGCAACAATGGAAGAAGGCAAGCATTACATCCAAGATAAGGACCTTTTCGTCAATATCACTACTGCAAAAGGCAAGACACCTGATGAGGCTGTGATGGAGACTCATGTCGAGATGATTGACATTCAGATACCTCTCGATGAGGAAGAGACCTATGGTTACCTCCCTCTCGAAGACCTTCCAGAAGCAGAGTACAATGCAGAGAAGGATATTTCAAAGTATCCAGGCGTACCAGGATCAAGCTATGTGACTTGTCGTCCAGGCATGATGGCAATCTTCTTCCCTCAGGATGGTCATGCACCATGTATCTGTGCAGCACCACAGGTGAAGAAGGCTATCTTCAAAGTGAAAGTTTGCTAACGTCTTAAAACACTGCTATTATGGTGGAAAAAAAGAAAACTGCCAAGACTGCAAAGGCGACAAAGGCACGTAAGACGGTCAAGAAAGCACCGCGACATATAGGCATCGTGGCTGCTGACCCTTGGCTTGAGCCTTATGAGGCAGCGATTTGTGGTCGTCATGACCATGCTTTATGGATGATGAATCGTCTTACAAATAATGGAAAGATGACATTGTCAGAGTTTGCCAACGGTCATGAATACTACGGACTTCACCGTGACGATAAAGGTAGATGGGTGTTTCGTGAGTGGGCTCCAAATGCTACAGAGATTTATCTCATAGGAGATTTCAACGGTTGGAAGGAAGAAAAGAAATTTGCTGCCAAGCGAATAAAGAATTCTGACAACTGGGAACTGAAGCTTCCAGCCAAGACAATGCAGCATGGGCAGCTTTATAAGATGTCCGTACACTGGGAAGGAGGACAGGGAGAGCGTATTCCTGCATGGTGCAGACGCGTCGTGCAGGATGATGTCACCAAGGTGTTCTCGGCACAGGTGTGGGCTCCAGAGCATGAATATGTCTGGAAAAAGAAGACTTTCAAGCCAACAAAAAATCCACTTCTGATCTACGAAGCACATGTAGGTATGGCTCAGGATGCAGAGAAAGTGGGCAGTTATACAGAGTTTAAGGAGAATGTGCTGCCTCGCATCATCGAGGATGGATATAATTGCATCCAGTTGATGGCAATACAGGAGCATCCATACTATGGTTCTTTTGGTTATCATGTGAGCAATTTCTTCGCTCCTTCAAGTCGTTTTGGCACACCAGAAGAACTGAAAGCCCTTATAGATGAGGCTCATAAGCATGGCATCGCAGTCATAATGGACCTCGTGCATTCACATGCCGTGAAGAATGAGAATGAAGGACTTGGCAATCTCTGTGGCGATCCAAATCAGTATTTCTATCCAGGAGACCGTCGTGAGCATAATCAGTGGGACTCTCTCTGCTTCGATTATGGTAAGGATCAGGTGATGCATTTCCTGCTTTCCAACTGTAAATACTGGCTTACCGAGTTCCATTTTGATGGATTCCGTTATGATGGGGTGACTTCAATGCTGTATTATAACCACGGACTTGGACAGGATTTCTGTGGATATGGAGACTACTTCAATGGCGGAGAAGATGATAATGCAATGTGCTATCTCGCGCTTTCCAATATCCTCGTGCATCAAGTAAACAAGAATGCCATCACCATAGCAGAGGAAATGTCAGGAATGCCAGGACTTGCTGCAAAGTTTGATGATGGTGGCATGGGCTTCGACTATCGCCTTGCAATGGGAATACCAGACTATTGGATTAAGATGATCAAGGAGAAGAAGGATGAAGACTGGGGTGCATTCGATATATTCTGGAAGCTGACTGACCGCAGAAAGGATGAGAAGACCATCTCATACGCGGAGTCGCATGACCAGGCACTCGTGGGCGACAAGACCATTATCTTCCGTCTTATCGACTCGGATATGTACTGGCATTTCAAGAAAGGCGATGAGAATGATGCGGTTCACCGTGGCATAGCATTGCATAAGATGATACGTCTCGTGACAGCCTCTACCATGAATGGTGGTTATCTCAACTTTATGGGTAATGAGTTTGGTCATCCTGAATGGATAGACTTCCCTCGTGAGGGTAATGGTTGGAGTCATAAATATGCTCGCAGACAGTGGAACCTTGTGGATAATAAGGAGCTATGTTATCACTATCTTGGTGATTTTGATCGCGCAATGCTCAATGTCATCAAGAGTGAGAAGAACTTCAACAAGACCCCAGTGCAGGAAATATGGCATAATGACGGAGACCAGGTACTCGCATTCTCACGTGGTGACCTTATCTTCGTATTCAATTTCTCGCCAAATCGTTCTTATACAGACTACGGTTTCCTCGTGCCAACTGGTTCGTATAGCGTTGTTCTCAATACAGATGCGAAGGAGTTTGGAGGTAATGGCCTGTCAGACGACACGCTTACTCACCTTACTATCTACGATGGACTATACGTCAAGGATAAGAAAGAGTGGTTGAAGCTCTATATCCCTGCTCGTTCAGCAGTAGTACTCCGCAAAAACTAATTAGTTTATAATCAATGTCATCAAATGTCAAGAGTAGCACCGTTGCCATAATGACAACGTGTGCTATTGCTTTTATAATCTTCGTGTTCTGCTACCTGTATTTCTTGCAGGCAGATTTACTTGCGCTCTCGCAGTTTGCATGGTCGGATGGACAGACACATTATGATAGGTTGGTGGGCGCAGTTCTGCTGACAGTGGTGTTCTTCCTCGTACATCTTGCAGTATCATCCATTACGGATTTCCCGAAACGAGTGCGTAGTCTCACGTACTTTCCCTCCCTCGTTTTGCTCGGCGCACTGACGAGTGGGCATCTCGAACCAGACGGAAGGGTGACGGTAGGATGGGAAACATTATTGACTGTCATATTGCTTTTGGCTTTTGTCGTTGTGGCAAGACAGCTCAATAAGTATCGTCCTTATGAGACGCAACTTGAAAGTGCGACGCTATTTTCGCAGGCATCATGGATGAATATGAGCATTATGGTGGCAATGTTCTGCCTTTGTTGCGCAATGGGCAATACGGACAGGGAGCTTCATAACAGACTGAAGATGGAGAGATATGTGTCACATAGGCAATACAGCAAAGCATTGCTCGTGGCAGATAAGGATTGGGAGACAGACTCCGTGATGACAATGATGCGAGCTTACTCCCTTTCCAAGAAAGGGCAACTTGGAGAAGAACTGTTCACTTATCCGCTTTGTGGCGGTTCGAGGGCATTGCTTCCTGCGGAATCGCGTGCTAATAGACTCGCTTTTAGTCCCGATAGTGTGCTTTGGCAGCATCTCGGAGCGGCTCCGGGATTTAAGATTGCTGAGGTTAAGGATTTCTTTAAGTTGCTTCAGAAAAGGAAAATGGCAAAGCCATCAGTCGATGATTACTTGCTGACAGCGTATCTTCTTGATGGAAACCTCTATGCTTTTGCCAAAGAAATAGGGTCTTATTACGATATGAGAACCGACGAAGAGCGCAAAGCAGCGCACGAAGCTTTGGAGAAAAAGCGCAAAGTTCTCGCCAGAAAGATTGGAGAAGAGGAGGCTAAAGACTCTATTCGAGAAGTGCTTTTGACGCCATCCGGGTATGCCAGGAAGCCGATGTCGGAGCTACCCAAGCATTATCGTGAGGCACTTGTGCTATACACTCACATACATGCGCAGCGCGTTTTGACCTATCATGACAATGTCCTTGATGCTGATTATGAGGATTTCCTGAGCGTATGCAGGGCAAAATATCCATCCTTATCGGCACGAAATGCTGCCGTGCGTGATGCTTATTTCGGTACATACTGGTACTATTATGAAATGCTTACAAGCGAGTAAATAAATGAAATATTTGCAAGTTTCGGAAAATAACCGTAACTTTGCGCCTTGGAAATAGAAAACGACATGGATAAGGGGAGTAGAAACCTTGATATTGCTCGTGATACCAGTTTCTCTTGACTTCCCCTGATTTCCATAATTATATATATAATAAGGTATATGGTAAAGAAGAAACGTTGGCATTGCATCCCTGGAGAACCCCTCACAGAGATGGACAAACAGGTGATGTACTGGGAAAATAAAGGAAAAATCGTGCCGACTCGCGATCTGATACTCACAGATGAACAGATAGAAGGCGTACGTCGCTCGGGTGTGGTCAATACAGGAGTGCTCGATGAAGTAGCTCGACAGATACACCCAGGTATGAATACCCAGGAGATAGACGATATATGTATGCAGTATTGCAAGGATCATAATGCTATCCCTGCTTGCCTGAATTATGAAGGTTTCCCAAAGTCAGTATGCACCAGTATCAATGAAGTGGTGTGTCACGGCATCCCTAAAGAGTCAGATGTACTCGAAGAAGGCGATATCGTCAATGTCGATTTCACCACAATAGTGGATGGATACTATGCTGATGCTTCCCGTATGTTCATCATCGGAGAAAAGACTACACCGGAAAAGGAACAGCTTGTCCGTGTGGCAAAAGAGTGCCTGGAGATAGGTATGGAAGCAGCCAAGCCTTATGGATTCGTAGGTGACATAGGTCATGCCATCAAAAAGCATTGTAAGAAATATCATTACGGCATAGTAACAGACCTCTGCGGACATGGAGTAGGACTCAAATTCCATGAAGAACCAGAGGTATTGCATGATGCTTACCGCGGTACAGGAATGCTTCTCGTGCCAGGTATGGTGTTTACCATCGAACCAATGATCAATATGGGCAGTCCGAAAGTCTTTATTGATGCAGACGATGAATATGGATGGGAGGTGATCACTGAGGATGAATTGCCATCAGCACAGTGGGAGCATACCCTTGTCATGACCGCGCACGGCGTAGAGATATTAAGTTATTAAATCACGTTTTCTGCTGAATAGAGTTGTACTAATTCTCTTTGGCGTAATTCGAAATAATCAGCGATGGGTAATATCCCCATCGAAATCCAATGGACAACGATAAGTATATATTGGCAATAGAGAGTTCTTGTGACGACACTTCCGCTGCAGTATTGCGTGGAAAGGTACTTCTGAGCAATGTAACAGCCTCCCAGAAAGTGCATGAGGCTTATGGTGGCGTCGTTCCAGAACTGGCAAGTCGTGCGCATCAGCAGAATGTAGTACCAGTAGTGGATCAGGCATTAAAGCAGGCTGGCATAACTAAAGAGCAATTGTCTGCCGTAGCCTTCACTCGTGGACCGGGACTGATGGGCTCGTTGCTCGTCGGCGTTAGTTTCGCAAAAGGCTTCGCTCGTTCGCTCGGCATCCCTATGATCGATGTCAATCACCTGCAAGGACACGTAATGGCGCACTTCATCAAGGAAAGTGATGACGACAATGCTGCACCGCCATTCCCATTCCTCTGCCTTCTTGTTTCAGGAGGTAACTCCCAGATAGTCAAGGTGAATGCCTATAATGACATGGAGGTGCTTGGTCAGACCATCGACGATGCGGCTGGCGAAGCTATCGATAAATGTTCTAAAGTGATGGGTCTTGGTTATCCTGGCGGTCCTATCATCGACCGTCTTGCTCGTCAAGGCAATCCTAAAGCCTATCAGTTTGCAAAACCTAATATCCCAGGTCTGGACTATTCTTTCTCTGGATTAAAGACCAGTTTCCTATATTCTCTTCAGAAATGGGTGAAGGATGATCCTGACTTTGTGGAGCATCATAAGGAGGATATTGCGGCTTCATTGGAACATACAATCGTCGATATCCTGATGAAAAAGCTGCGTCTTGCTGTCAAGCAAACAGGTATAAAGCATGTAGCAGTGGCAGGTGGCGTGTCAGCGAACAACGGATTGCGCAATGCTTTCTATGACCATGCCAAGCGTTTTGGCTGGAATATTTATATTCCAAAGTTCTCATATACCACAGATAATGCCGCTATGATAGGCGTTGTCGGTGCATATAAGTATGACAATAAAGAGTTTTGCGGCATAGAAGTGCCAACATTCTCTAAGGTTACATTTCAATAAAACATAGAATGGAATTAGAAAACAAAGTATTTAGTAAAGAGATATTATTCATGCTATACGAGTCTGGCAAGACACTCTCTACAGCAGAAAGTTGCACTTCCGGACGCATAGCGGAGTCAATAACGCTCATGCCAGGTGCAAGTGCTTACTTCATTGGAGGTATCGTAGCTTACAGTGAGGATGTAAAAAAGGATATCCTTGCTGTGCCAGAAGAGGTGATAGCAGAAAATAGTGTTGTCTCTGAGGAGGTTGCATTGCTTATGGCAAAAGGAGTCTGTGACCGACTTGGTACAGATTACGCTATTGCGACAACAGGAATAGCAGGTCCTGGAGGTGGTACCCCAGCGACACCGGTTGGCACAATCTGGATTGCTGCAGGTTCAAAAGAAAATATGCGTACTCTGAAACTTACAGAGGATCAGGGCCGTGACGTCAATGTAGCTCGCGCGACCAACCGTGCTCTTCAGCTCCTCCTTGAGGTACTTCGCGAAGACTTGCCACAGCCAGACCTCTCAGAGGTTCCAGCTCCAGAGGCAAAGTAATAGCTTTGCCACAATGGCATTATGCCTTATGGAATGCGGAATGCTCAGTCTTTCAGTAGGCTGATTGTATCTTCGGTTTCTTAAAAGTCCAAAAGTTCAATGAATTAGGGGCGATATAGCTCTATTTTGTCCCGTATAAAAAGAAAAAGTCTTAAAAAATATTAAAACGAAGACTTGGAGATAAGTAGGACTTTGTAAATTGAAGAAAAATTAGTAATTTTGCAAACTGTTTGGAATAAGTATCAATTAACGATTACAAAAATTAAAGATAGCAATGTCTAAAGTTTGTCAGATTACAGGTAAGAAGGCTCAGATGGGAAACAATGTTTCTCACTCTAAGCACCGCACAAAGCGCAGCTTCGATGTTAACCTGTTCAGTAAGAAGTTCTTCTATGTAGAGGAGGACTGCTGGATTAGCCTTAAGATTTCTGCCGCTGGTCTTCGTATGATTAACAAGGTAGGTCTTGATGCAGCCCTCAAGCAGGCTGTAGCAAAAGGCTATGTAGATTGGAAGGATATTAAAATTATAGGAGAATAATCAACATGGCAAAGAAAGCAAAAGGAAATCGCGTGCAGGTAATCCTTGAGTGCACTGAGCACAAGAATAGTGGTATGCCAGGTACAAGCCGTTATATCACTACTAAGAACCGTAAGAATACTCCTGAGCGTCTTGAGTTGATGAAGTATAATCCTATCCTCAAGAAGATGACTCTGCACAAGGAGATTAAGTAAGTTTAATTGGGAAAACGGGAAGTTCTTTCTCTTTCTGAGATTGAGTCCTGAATCCATAATAATCACAAGACAATGGCAAAGAAAGCTGTCGCTACCCTTCAGACTGGTAAGACTGATGGTCGTGCACACACTAAGGTAATCAAGATGGTCAAGAGCCCAAAGACCGGTGCTTACATTTTCGATGAGCAGATGGTTCCTAATGAGGCTGTTAAGGACTTCTTTAAGTAATTAGAATATTTGATACTATATCTATATGTAAGAGACTGCATTGGAACCTCACTCGGTTAGCAATGTGGTCTCTTATTGTTTTTTATACAAGGAGGGATTTTATTTACCCTGCCTAATATCATGTAAAGGTATGGATAGTTTTAAGGTTGTCATAGTAGAAGATGTACCTCTTGAACTTAAAGGTACGGAGGGCTTGTTGCGTAACGAGGTGCCAGAGGCTGAACTGATAGGTACGGCTTCTGACGAGTTATCGTTTATCCAGTTGATGCGAACTGCAAAACCAGATCTTATACTGCTTGATTTGGGTCTTGGTGGTTCTACTACTATCGGCGTGGAGCTTTGTCGAACTACTAAAGCGCAGCATCCTTATGTCAAGATTCTTATCTTTACTGGTGAAATCCTCAATGAGAAACTTTGGATTGACGCCCTTGATGCTGGTGCCGATGGTATTATCCTCAAGACGGGTGAAATGCTTACCCGCACTGAGATAGTCAGCGTGATGCAAGGCAAGAAGTGGGTGTTCAATCAGCCTATCATGGATGTTATAGTGGATGCATTCCGTAAGAGCGTGATGTCGTCCATTATGAGTCGTGAGGCTTCTATCGGATATGAGATAGATGAATATGACGAGAGATTCCTTCGTCATCTCGCCCTTGGCTATACTAAGGAGCAAATCACAGGCTTGCGAGGAATGCCTTTTGGCGTGAAAAGCCTTGAGAAAAGACAGAATGAATTGACGCAGAAACTCTTCCCGAATGGTAATGGTAAGCAGAATGTTAATGCGGTGCGCCTTGTGACCCGCGCTTTCCAACTGCATATTCTTGACCCAGAAAATCTGGTGCCGGACGAGGAATAAGTCATAAGTAGGCAATAAAAATTATTTTGATAATGAAATAGATGACGATAAATTATTTTTTATTCATTATTATAAAATAATTCTGATTACTTTCTTTACTGTCGATAATAATCAAATGATGATGGTGAAATACTGTGTAAACCATCATTACAACAACACAATATAATTTGCGCTCATATCTCTATGTAAAGATAGAGCAAGGCGCAATGTCTAAAAGTTTTTTGCAATAATATGTGCGGAATAGTAGGTTATATAGGAAATAGGGAAGCGTACCCAATTCTGATTAAAGGTCTTAAGCGTCTGGAATATCGTGGTTACGACTCTGCTGGATGTGCTTTGGTATCGGAAAAAGATGGTGCGCTCAATGTATATAAAGCAAAAGGTAAGGTGGCAGATCTCGATGCTGTTGCCTCCAAATGTGATGTTTCTGGAACTATCGGCATAGCTCATACTCGTTGGGCTACCCACGGTGTTCCTTCAGAAGTTAATGCGCATCCTCACGTTAGTGAGTCTGGAAATATCACTCTTGTGCATAACGGAATCATAGAAAATTATGCCACTCTTCGCGAACAGCTTAAGCAGCGTGGCTTTACTTTTAAGAGTGAGACTGATACTGAGGTGCTCGTTCAGTTGATAGAATATGTCATGAACGTTAGTCATGAGTCGCTTGCAGAGTCAGTTCGCCTTGCATTAAGACAGGTAATTGGTGCTTATGCTATAGCAGTAATTGATCGCCGTTGTCCTGATATTCTTGTTGCAGCCCGCAAATCTTCACCTCTCGCCGTGGGAGTAGTGGATGGCAATGAGGAATTTTTCCTTGGAAGTGATGCTTCTCCTATAGCAGAATACACCAATCACATCGTTTATCTAAAGGATGAAGAGGTGGCAGTGATAGAGCGTGGTAAGGACTTGAAGGTGCTTACTCTCTCTGGTGAGGAGGCTGAAGCTGAGGTGAAAGAGGTAAATCTCGATCTTTCCATGCTCGACCATGAAGGTTTCCCTCACTTTATGCTCAAGGAGATTTTCGACCAGCCAAAGGTGTTGAAGGACTGTATGTCCGGCCGTATCGTTGGTCCTGCAGCATCCCCTTCAGGAAAAGCGGCGGAATATGGACCTATTCAGGTGGTTCTCTCTGCCGTAACTAATAATCGTCGCCAGCTTCTTCGTACAAGAAGAATCATTATCGTTTCATGTGGTACAAGTTGGCATGCAGGACTTATCGGCAAACAGCTCATCGAGCAGTTCTGTCGTATTCCAGTCGAAGTGGCTTACGCTTCAGAGTTCCGTTATTCTAATCCAGTCATCGAGGCTGATGACGTGGTGATGGCTATCTCCCAGAGTGGTGAGACAGCCGATACGCTTGCGGCTATACAGCTTGCAAAGGAGCGTGGCGCAATGGTCTTTGGTATCGTGAATGGCGTTGGTTCTTCCATCGCCCGTGAGTCTGACACCGGCACTTATATCCATGTAGGTCCGGAAATCGGAGTTGCTTCCACTAAGGCATTTACCGGTCAGGTGACTGTTCTTACTCTTATAGCCCTTGCTCTTGGTATGGCAAAAGGCACGGTAGAGCAGGATGAATACGAAGAGACTATCCGCGAATTGACCCGTATTCCTGATAAGATAGAGAAGGTGCTGGAGCAGAATGACAAGATAAAGGCTATCGCGCAGAAGTTTATGTATGCCCGAAACTTTATCTATCTTGGACGTGGTTACAACTATCCTGTAGCCCTTGAAGGTGCATTGAAACTGAAGGAAATCAGTTATATCCACGCAGAAGGCTATCCTGCAGCAGAGATGAAGCATGGTCCTATCGCTCTCATTGACGAGTCAATGCCTGTAGTATTTGTGGCTACACATCATAAGCTCTATCAGAAGATTATCTCCAATATGCAGGAGGTGATTTCTCGTCATGGACATATCGTAGCAGTCGTTTCTGAAGGCGATACGCAAATCAGAGATATGGTCGATGAAGTAATAGAAGTGCCAGTGACTATCAATTGTCTCGCTCCGCTTCTCAGCGTGATACCATTGCAGTTGCTGTCATATCATGTGGCTGTAGCCAAGGGACTTAATGTCGATCAGCCTCGTAATCTTGCTAAGAGTGTTACGGTGGAGTAGTCATTGTTCGTTCTTTAGATAGATATTTATCGAATAATATAGGAAAAGTGAGAAGCAAGAGTTTCTCACTTTTTCTGCATCTGTATATTTTTGAAAAACAAAAAAAATGAGTATGGCAAACAATATAGACTCTATAAAGAATGTCGGAGAAGAGAATAATCCAGCGTCAAATCAGCCTCTTCCGAGGTTATGGAATGCCAATTACATAAAGGTGTGGTCGGCAAACTTTATGATATTCTTTTCTTTTATGCTGGTAATGCCGCTCCTTCCATTGTATCTCAGTGAGCAGTATGGGGCAGGAAAGCATACTATAGGACTGATATTGTCAGGCTATACCATTACTGCGCTTATTGCAAGACTTTTTAGTGGCTATGTGGTGGATTCATTTCCTCGCCGCACGGTATTGCTATTGAGTTATTCTCTATTCTCATTCTTTTTCCTTGGTTATCTGGTAGGAGGACCATTGCTGCTTTTTGCCATTGTCCGCACGCTCCATGGTGCGCCATTTGGCAGTACGACAGTAGCGAATTCTACGGTAGCTATAGACGTGCTCCATCCGCAGAGGCGAGCAGAAGGAATAGGCTTTTATGGACTTTCCAATAATCTCGCGACAGCCATAAGTCCGTCAATAGGACTATATATATATGAGGTGTGGGGCAATTTCCAGGCTATCTTCTTCCTTTCGTTTCTGTTTTCGCTTTGCGGTGTCATAATCAATTCTACGGTGAAATTCCGTCAGAATAAGGTTGTCAGTGAGTCAAAACAGTCAGAAAATGCACCTATGGAGTGCAAACAAGAGGATGAAAAGCCGTCTGTTTCGGCGGTTTGTGACAAGGATATTCCGCATCATGAGTCTGCTTGTAAATATAATCATGAGTCAGCTTGTATATATAATAAGGTGGTAAGTCTGAAGGAAAAGGTGAAATCATTGGATCGCTTCTTCCTGCTCAATGGTTGGAGTGAGGGCGTGATGCTTGCCTGCTTGTCCTTCTCTTATGGAGTTCTCTCTACCTATCTTGCCATCTACGGCAAGGAGACTCTGGGCATTACTTCAGGCACTGGCACATTCTTTCTGATATTATCTCTCGGACTTATGGCGTCCCGCCTTACAGGAAGTCGAAGCCTCAGAAAGGGTAGGGTGGTGAGAAATGCAACGCTTGGAATGACGATATCAGTGTTTGGTTACTTGCTTTTTGCTGCAGTACATAATCCTATAGGTTATTACGGTTGTGCTTTAATCCTCGGACTCGGTAATGGTCATATGTTCCCAGCAGTGCAAACCATGTTTGTAAACCTGGCGCCTCACAGTCGTCGCGGTACTGCAAACTCCTCTTTGCTTACTTCGTGGGATGTGGGAATAGGACTCGGAATTGTCTTTGGTGGCGTGATTTCAGAGTCATTGGGCTATCAGGCTGCATTCTGGATGGCAGCAATAGTCAATGTAATTGGAGTGATATTCTACTATGTTTACGTAAGACGTGATTATTTGCGAAAAAGGCTACGTTAATGTGTGTTTGCTTTGATGTATGTCAACTAAACTGGTAAAATGTAGTGTTTATTGAAAAAAAAAGCTGAAAAGTTTTGCTGTTTCGGGAAAAAGTCGTACCTTTGCATCGCATTTAGGGAAATGCTTCTCTAAAACACTTCAAAAACAACACTTGAAGTTGAGAATAATGCGGAAATAGCTCAGTTGGTAGAGCACAACCTTGCCAAGGTTGGGGTCGCGGGTCCGAGTCCCGTTTTCCGCTCACTTATTGGACAAGCAAGAAACATTAAAGGCTATCAATCTTAAAAATGCCCAGGTGGCGGAATTGGTAGACGCGCACGTTTCAGGTGCGTGTGTCGAAAGGCGTGCAGGTTCGAGTCCTGTTCTGGGCACAATATTTTTTTTACCACACAGGAGTTTGAAAGCAGATGGTTCTTGTAAGTAAAATACAGTCGGAGAGGTGGCGGAATTGGTAGACGCGCTACTTTGAGGGGGTAGTGTCAATTGTGACGTGGGAGTTCGAGTCTCCTCCTCTTCACTTATTTTGCGGAAATAGCTCAGTTGGTAGAGCACAACCTTGCCAAGGTTGGGGTCGCGGGTCCGAGTCCCGTTTTCCGCTCCAACATTCGGAAGCCTCTGTTTCAGAGGCTTTTGTTGTTTATGCACGTTTCGTTTTTTTTAGTGCATATTATTTCTGTTCGTTGAAACATTCATTAAGTGGCACAAGCATTTTATTGCTGTCGGGAAGGGAAAACACTAATTGCTTTTTCACACTATGTAGTGCAATAATTCTGACCACTAATTTTATTATAATAATTTGACCACCTACACTTAGAATCCAAACTTAGAATTATTCTTTGACTTTATGAATTTATATCTTAGATATTTTGATAACGAGGTGCTTGTCTCTACTGTAGATGAAGCCATTGATTTCCTCTCTTCCATTCCTGAGATCAAGATGACTCCTGATCTTGAGAATGATATCCGCGAGTATGTTGCTGCTGATGCTTACTATCCTAAGAGATACAAGGTGCGTCCACGCGTCTATTTCATTATCATCAAGACCGAGGCTGCATGTATGGCTGATTTCAAGGCAAAGAAGGCTCTCCGCACTGTTTCTCCTGACGTTGCACATCTCGAAAATCCTCAGCTCGCTCGTCTCAATGCCGTGCGTCCAGGTTGGTACGAGGGGACTCTCAGTTTCAAGCGCGTGCTTACAGTTCCTTCCACAGGCAAGTGTGAGTATCGTGACACTGTCTTCAGTGCTCAGGTAAAGGCAGAGTCTGGAATGGATTGCTATAAGCGCATAGTTGACCATCTTCTCGAAAGAGTGGACTCTCGCTCACAGTTTCCTTCTGCCAAAGGTAAGAATTTCTCTTTCAAGTTCCTTGGCACTTGTAAGTAAAAAACTATACTCTCGCCCAGTCAGTACGTCACTGACGTTTGAAGTAGATTATCAATAAGCATAATTTATTTTCAACTGATGCTGTTTCGTCTGTCCGTTTGACACGAAAGCGAAGTATGTAATTATTTAATATATATATGGTGGGCATCTTTATCCCCGCCTTTGATGCTTATGAATAAGGTGATGCTTATAGGCAATGTAGGCACAAACCCTGATGTGCATTATTATGATGCAGACCAGGCGGTGGCTCAGTTGCGTATTGCTACTACTGAGAAGGGCTATACTCTTCCTAATGGAACGAGTGTGCCCGACCGTACAGATTGGCATAATCTCGTTTTCTATCGTAGATTGGCAAAGGTAGTGGAGCAGTATGTGCGTAAGGGTGATAAGCTCTACGTCGAAGGGCGACTGAAATATCGCGTGTATAATGATGCTAAGGGACAGCGCCAGTTTGCTACTGAAATTCAAGTTGACAGTATGGAGATGTTGACTCCAAAGTCTGCTAAGGAGACACCTTCCGGAGCAGCCTTTGAGGGTTGATTTCTCTTTTTTTGTATTTTCAATCTAAATAATTCGTACTCTTGATTACATCCAGTATATTTTCATCACTTCTCGAAGTGAGTTTTTATCCCCCGACAATAGGCGTGATACTCTCCATTGTCGGTGTCATCGTGTTGCTTCTCGTTTCTGGTTTCGCCAGCGGTTCGGAGATAGCATTCTTCAGTCTTACGCCGAAGGACTTGTCTGAACTGTCTCCTGATCATAGTGCAAGGGACCGAAACATTCAGATGCTGCGTGAGGATAGTGAGCGAACCCTCGCCACGATATTGATAACCAATAATCTTGTCAATGTGACCATTATCATGCTGTGCAATTATATCTTTGCCCAGATGGTGGATTTTGGCAATGCTTATTGGTTGCAGTTTCTTTGTGTTACCGTCCTGCTGACCTTCCTTCTTCTTCTCTTTGGCGAGATAATTCCAAAGGTATATAGCCGTATTTCTCCATTAAGTTTTTGTCGTAATGCGGTTGGTGGTATCATGGTGTGCCGTCAGGTGTTCTGGCCCTTGGAGACTATTTTGCTGTCAAGTGGTATCCTTGCAGAAAAGATAGTGCAGCAGAAGAATCATGTGCTCAGTATCGATGACTTGGAGCAGGCTCTCGAATTGACAGACAAGGAAGAGATACGTGAAGAGAAAAGTATGCTTCAGGGTATCATCCGCTTTGGCGATGAGATGGCGCGCGAGGTGATGACGAGCCGTCAGGATATTGTCAGCCTTGATATTCGTTCTTCCTTCACAGAAGTATTGAAGTGCATTGTTGACAATAACTACAGCCGAATACCAGTCTGCCAGGGCAGTCTCGATAATATTACAGGCGTGCTCTATATCAAGGATTTACTTCCTCATATTGACAAACCTGCATCATTCCGCTGGCAGAGCCTCGTCAGATCTGCTTATTTCGTGCCTGAAACAAAGAAAATAGATGACTTGCTTCGTGAGTTTCAGCAGAATAAGGTGCATATCGCTATCGTGGTAGATGAATTTGGCGGTACGAGCGGACTCATCACTATGGAGGACATCCTTGAGGAGATAGTAGGCGAAATCAATGATGAGTACGATGAGGAAGAGATGCAATATATCAAGCTCAATTATAACACATACGTCTTTGAGGGTAAGACACAGCTGACAGACTTCTGCCGCCTCCTCAAGCTTGATGATGACATCTTCGATGATGTGGAGGATGCTGACACGCTTGCTGGCTTGCTCCTTGAATTGAAAGGTGATTTCCCTGGCATCCACGAGGTTCTCACATTCAAGCATCTCACATTTGAGGTCTTGAAAAAAGAGCAGCGCCGCATTTCACGTGTCAAGGTCATTGTGGGAGAAAAGCCCCAGAAGGCTGCTGATGAGCAATGAAATGAATGACTATCTTTGCATTCCAGCGTAAGCTATATGAAGGTATATTGCTAAGTAGGTAATCAAAATAATTTTGATTACCTATTTATCCTTTTTCGATTACCCAATTTTCAATATTCCCTGCAGCGCTGTCGAAGTTGATACCAACCTTGGTTATCGGTTTGCCACATAGCGCAAAGCGTTTGTGATAGTTCTTGAGGTTGATTTGCTGCATCGCTGACTGCGCGTTCTTATCCATCTTGATTTCGAGCAGGAAAAGGTCTGAATTGGTGAGTAGTACAATATCCACTCTGCCGTTGGGTGTATGCACTTCTACGTCCACCAGATAGTCTGCAAGCAGGGAGAAGATGATGAAGAGCATCTGCTGGTAATGCCCCTCGTAATTGGTATTGTTGCAGTAAGGCACAGTTCCCAGGAATGTCTGTAGCATAGCTAAAGCTTCCTCCATATTCTGCTTGTCCAATGCCTGTGCGATTCTGCGAGCAGTGTTGGTCGTTGCAAGCGTATTTTGTGTGACGTATGATGGAATCAATGCCTTGGTCAGTCCCATTCTCACCTCCTTGTTAGGAACATCAAGGATGTAATATTTATAGTCTTCATTATATTCCTTGATAGTGATATATCCGCTTTGGTAAAGCAGTGGCATGATGGTCGGCATATTTTCCGTTGGAGCATCAAATTCGCTGGCATCAGCTTCCACTCGCGTGATGACATCAGTAGGGACTACTCCGTATCTGCGCATCATATTGATGAGATAAGTGGGGGTGCCTGAAGTAAACCAATAGGATCCAAACACGTTTTCCGCAAAGCAGTTCAGCAGGCTGTATGGATTGAAGATGTCTGTTGAGAACCTTGTGAAATGATAACCGTCATAATTCTCTTTTAGCTTGTCGATGACCTGCTCTTTCGTCATGTCTTTTCTCTGGGCAAGTTGCTCTATGTCTTCCGACATTTGCGTAAGGAGTTCTTCTTTGGTTATGCCACAGATACCTGCAAAATCATCATTCATAGATATGTTTGTGATGTTGTTCAGTTCGCTGAATAAGCTGACTTGTGAAAACTTGGTAATACCCGTCAAAAATACAAAGCGCAGTTTTGCTTCGCTGTACTTCAAAGGACTATAGAAGTTGCGCATGATATTGCGCAGAGCATCCAACTGCTGTTGTTCATGAGCCACATCCAGCATCGGCGCATCATATTCATCAATAAGCACTACTACCTGTTTGCCAGATTTTTCGTATGCCGTGTTGATGAGTTGTGTCAATCGGTTGTTGGCATCTATTTGTGGTTGCGTGATTCCCCATTTCTTCTCTTCCATTTCCAGAATGAAAGCGAGATACCTTTCCAGCTGTTCCTTGTCCATGTGTTTGCCTCCGCTCATATCAAAGTGGAGCACAGGATATTCCGTCCACTCTTTTTCCATCTGTTCGATTGCAAGCCCTTCGAACAAGTCTTTCTTGCCTTCAAAGTAACTCTGGAGGGTGGTAAGAAACAGTGATTTTCCAAAACGGCGCGGACGTCCCAAGAAGAAATATGTGCCGCTGGTATGAGTCAAGCGGTAAACGTATTCCGTCTTATCGATGTAGAGCTTGTCTTCCTTGCGGATTCGCTCAAAGGTCTGTATGCCTAATGGATATAACTTGAGTGACATAATCTTCAATGTTTAGATTTACACAGCAAATGTACTATTATTATTTGATATAAGCAAATAAGTGATGATAAAATTATAAGTAGGTAATCAAAATTATTTTGATAATGAATAGATAATAATATTTGTTTTTCATTATTATAATATCTATACTCTCTTGTGCGCATCTACGTCCTGTTTCATCAGTCATGATGCCCGCATCATTCCTTCTTCTACAGAACGTAGCTGCATCACAATAGAGCATAGCTATTATAAAAATAATTCTGATCACCTACTTAACTTGTAATGATACGTGTGAAAAATGTACTATATAAACAAGCTACCTGAATGATCCTTTTTGTCGTAAAAGCATGTTTTGTATTGCTAAGTAGGTTACCATATTTCCCGCGTTTGTACCACTAATTAACATTAATTTAGAACTTTTCGTGTGTAATTCTCTAAAAAAAAATTTCTTGTAAAGTAATTCCACCCTTCCACCCTTGGTGTGTTAAGTTGTTGGTAATCAGTAAGATTGGTATGGTGGAATTATGGGTGGAATTAGGGTGGAATTACATGAAGTTCCACCCTAATTCCACCCATAATTCCACCTACTTTATCCTATTGATATTCAATGTGTTAAGTATGGGGTGGTGGAATGGTGGAATTTCTTTTTCAAAATTTTTTTTTCTGTAAATTATAGCTGGAAATATGTGAATAAATGTGAAAATTCACTTATTTCACTGCAAAGTTGCGCAATATTAGAGTCATTTCAGTGTTCATTTACTCAATACGACTGTCCTTAACCAAAGAAAAGCTACTCCAGGTAGTGGTGGGGGAGGGCAGTTATTGCATTGTAAAAGCATAGTTATTAGTATGTGAAAGCATAGTTATTACACTGTAAAAGCATAGTTATTAGTATGTAAAAGCATAGTTATTACACTGTAAAAGCATAGTTATTAGTATGTAAAAGCATAGTTATTACACTATAAAAGCATAGTTATTACACTGTAAAAGCATAGTTATTAGTATGGAAAGTGATAGCTGATTAGCAACACGCAACAAATCTCACATTCTATAGTTAAAGCGCTCACTCCGAGCGTTTTTCTTGTTTGCGGTCACTCTCGATAAAAATCGATTGTGACCGTTTTTGGGCTCAGGAGAGATTGTCCGTGGATAGACAACCTCTCCTGAGCCGATTTTTCACATTGATTTGACACACTCATCATACACCGCCAGTCCTTTCACGGTCAGAAGATATTTCTGGCGAGGATGACGTGGCGAGTTTGGATATTTCATTTTTACCAAGCCTTCAGTAATGGCTGGCGTAAGAGAATATTCAAGGAAATTGGGACGATTCTTCAAACCGACCGCCTCCATCATTTCCTTTACGCTCTTTTCATATGTGCCAATCGCAACAACTAACCGTTTTATATTTTCAGATAACGTTGATACGGTTTCTTCAAAACTTGTATGGGTGCTTGTATGGGTACTTGTATGGGTGTCGCCAACATCTGCATATCCAATCAGCATATAACGGTTCTTCAGTTCATGATGTTCGCACAACAACAAATTACGGAAGAACCTGATGAGGAATGACTTGTTGGGCTCTATACCCTTTGACGGATTGCGATAGTTCGCACGAACAAGGGCATTGCCGAAGTACCAAGAGTTGTCGGCAAACAAATCGTTGTCCACCTTGAATCCGATAGAGCGCAGATATTTGATGATAAACACGGCCGTTGTTCGTGCGTTGCCCTCACGAAACGGATGGTTCTGCCATAGCAAGGTGGCGAAAATTAGCTTTGTATGTTGCTACGGTATCAGCATCAATATCGTTAGCCCAAATGACATTGTTCCCAGCTTGTATCAATCCCAAATCTAATCCTCCTGCACCGCTAAATAATGAAATAATAGTCATGTTTGTAATTATTTGTTTTGTTTCTCATACCCCTCATAATAATAGCTCTGCTCAATTCCCTTGAATATCACCTCACGGTTCTCCGTGTCAGAAGTAAGATTCTGCGAGAGGAGGTAACGCAGTTCGAGGTCGTTGATGGGTGAACGTTCCATTGCCGAGAGGTATTGGTCTTTGTCCACATACTGCCAATTGACCACCTTACCGAGGGAGCGTTTCAGTATCATGTCGAGCCAGATGCGGGTGGAACGACCGTTGCCCTCCATGAAAGGATGACATACGTTCATCTCAACATATTTTTCAATGATATGCTCAAAGGAATCTTCAGGCATTTTCTCCACAGCAGCAAGGGCGGCTTCAAGATAGAGGCTATTAGCAAAGCGAAAGCCCCCTTTTGCTATATTTTTGTCACGAACAACGCCAGCAAAGGGATACAGGTCCTCAAACAGATAATGATGTATCTGCTGGAGCCCTGCCGTCGTGCCAACAGGAATTTTATTTATGTCGCCCGACTTATATAGACGGAGCGCGTTGCCTAACGATTTTTCGTCAATTTCCTTTGTTGTCATAATCGTTTAAATTACATTTGGTTTATTGGTTTGACGGAATATTAAGAAGTTTCTCCGCTTCTACCTCTATCCGGCTTTTCTTCGTCTGCACAATGAGAGAGCGGACATCCACATCAAGAGCCTCTGCCACTTGTACAAGTGTTTCAAGGCTTGGTTGCGAATAGTTGGTACACCACTTGCTCACGGTGGCGGGATCTTTACCCAATTCGTCTGCCAGCCACTTGGCTGTCCTTTTGTTTTCAACCAATACTATCTTGATGCGGTTGATGTCTTTCTTTGCCATATCCTTTCATGAGTTTCTTGGATTACAAAGGTAAAAAAAATCTTGGATAATCAAGAAAGATTATGGAAATAATTATCCAAGTTATTGCGTTTTACATCAATTTCTCAACAAAACAAGACAAATTTAATGCTCCACAATCAAAATTCTGCTAATTTTGCTCATATCTCACTGATTATACCTACCTTTACATAAGATAAGCTTCACCTCGGGATAAAAAATGAATAAATTCATTTTATTCTCCTCTCGGTTTGCATTATCTTTGTCCTCATCAGTGCTACCGCAAAATGGCACAAAGAATAAGCGTGGTACGAGGGAATATGCGCAAGCTGATTATCAAGGAATTGAACTTTTCGAGGATATTCGGTTAAAGGTCAAAGTATTGCTCGTACCGATTAAAGTGCAATGCGCTTGATTATCAAGGATGTGAAGATAGGGCATAGTAAAAGCTCTGCTTTTGTTTAGCAATATGTTTGCTTGCTTAATACTGCTCGTACGTAACAGTGGACAATATAGTGGTGGAACATTCGTTTCCCGCATTTCATCATGCGATCAATCGAATGCCTGTTATCGCTTTGTCAAGGCAATCATGAATGTCACGGCGGCAGTGGCAATCGTAATGCCGATAATTATGTTAGCTGTCAGAGCTTCGCCAAAGACGAGAGTGCCGACAAGAATGGCAGTGATAGGCTCGAACACGCCAAGCACAGAGGCTTTTGTGGCACCGATGTTTCTGGTAGCCACGGCAAGAGTAGCTGTAGAAACGATAGTAGGCAGAATTGCCAATCCGATAAGGTTTGCCCAATCAGCGCATCCATTGATGCCAGTAGTGATATTCTCATTTGATATTAAAATCTTGATGATGAAAACTATAGCGCCTACGGATAGGGCATAGAACGTCAGAAGTGAGTTTGATATGCTGCTGATAGCCTTGCTGCGATTGATTATGACAATAAAAAGAGCATAGGCAAATGCTGACGCTATCGACATAATAACGCCGATAGGGTTGATAGATTGTGAAGCTCCATTTTGCGTCATGATGATGACTCCGCCGAATGTGGCAAAGATAGAGAGCCACACGGGCCATGATGGCACTACGCGAAGGAACACCATGATGAGTGCCACCAGGACTGGATACAGGAAGATAAGCGTCGTGGCGAGTCCCGAAGCGATATAGTTGTAAGAACCGAAGAGCAGCAGACTACTTGAAGTATATAGTAATCCGAGGGCGAGCAATACGCCTGCCTGTTTTGCTGTAATCTTGAAGCTATGCTTAGTGAACATGAGGAAGAGTCCTAAAATCACTACTGCAAATCCATATCTGAAGAATAATATCGACTCTATTGAAGCACCGTTTCTCATCAAAGGGACTGCAAAAAGAGGATTCAATCCGTATGTTATACCTGTAATAATTCCTGCTGGATAACCGATTATCGCATTTCTACTGATAGTTTTCATAGCTTTTATTTAGTCATATTGTGGAAAAACGCTGCAAAGGTACACAAAAAATGTAAGATAAAACCAGATAAGAGGAAATAAAACCAAATAAATATGTTTCTCATTAAGTAGGTGAGTAGGTAACTGAATTTTCGCATGTGGTTCAAGAACGGACTGAACGCCCTAAAACCCATAGCCCAAGGCAATGTCAGTGGTATAATAACAGACAACAAAAGGCACTCGTTTCGCAATGAAACGAGTGCCTTTTATTAAGTTAAGTAGGTATTCAAAATTATTTTGATTGCCTACTTATTTTGATGTCTTACCAAGCAAACTGTGGAGAGTTGCCATTAGGAGCTTCAGGTATTGGGTTGTTTACCAATGCCTTATTGACGTCAGCCTCGGTACCAATGATACACAGTGTCATCCATTGAGGAGTCTTTGTGCTGTTCCACTGGAAACCGTCAAAGTGGTTAGTGTTGGCATAACTACGGATAATGCCCTTCTTAAGACGCTTGATGTCGAATGTAGCAAGGCCTTCGCCCCAGAATTCTACGCGGCGCTGCCACCATACTTCATTCACGAATGCAGAAGTCTCGGTATTGCCGTAAGCCTCGTTGTGAGTGCCATACTGATACTGTGGGTCACGCTTTTTGGCGAATGCAGTGAGCATCTCGATGCCCTTAGCCTCGTTCTGCCTACCTACAGCCTCGATTTCGATGAGTTTCATCTCCTCTACGCGCATCAAAGGTATATCCACTGCGCCGGCAATAGCCATAGGTTGATCGCATGCACCGTTCTTCGGACGGAACTTGATAGGAAGTCCGCCAACCTTTCTGCCGTAAGAAGCAGTTTTTTCTCCAGCTTTCAGGATATAACCTGGCTCATCAGAATATTTTGCCAAAGCTTCAAGCTTCGCTTCTCTATCTGCAAGTTTGTCGATTTCGAAGTCAACGAAACAGTTCTTGCGATAGTCAGTAGCAGGGATACTCTCATAGAGGTGACGGTCTATCAACAATGGATAACCATAGTTGGCTGCATATCCTGCATCGCCCTTTGAACCACCGATTTCGATAATCATGGTAGAAGCCCATGAAGAGTCACCGTCATTATCTCTCAAGTTCGGGTCGTCAGACTTGAATCGTGTGGCAAACATCCATGCCCCGTTAGCAGTATTGAAGCCCAGAGTCTTGCTGGTGTATTCTTCGCCAGTCATTTCTGTATAGCCCTGCTGAGCAAGCTTAGCATATTTCTCAGCGTTAGGCCAATCAGCCATAGTGAGATAAGCACGAGCCTTCAGTCCATAAACTACAGAGAGGTCAGGAGTGTATTTGTCTTTTCGCTTGTAGCCAGCAATGTATTCTTCTGCTTTGTCAAGATCAGAGAGAATGAAAGCGAAGATTTCCTCGTTGGTCATACGTGGGTTGTTATACATATCCTCAACTGCTTTTTCCGTAATCTTAGGCACGGTAGGTGAATTCTTGTCCTCAGCATAAGTCTTAGGAGCATACATACGAGCCAGATCCATATAGAACATAGCACGCATTGCGTATGCGATACCAGCACCAGCCTTCAGCTTATCCGCAGGTTGGTCTCCTGCCAGCAAGATGACGATGTTACAGTTCTTGATCCAGCCATAGTAGTAAGTCCATGGTAACTGGCACAGAGCATAGCGAGGTCCCAGGCCGATACTGCAAGAGTACCAACTATTATACCAGTTTCCGCTATTGGACAAAGAGATATCCTGTCCCATTACATCACGCTGGAGGAAGAAAGATGAATATCCGTAATCCCATACTCTATGCTGCTTGCCGCTATATGTAAACTCACCGCTAAGGGAACTGGTGATGTTGTTGACGAAATTGTCATAAGCTCCAGGAGCCTGTGACGCCTGGTCTGTTGTAACATAGTTACCATAACCTTCAGGATCATACTCCTCTATACAACTTGTAACAGAAGAAAGAACCAAGGTGGCAACAGCAATTGAAACTATATATTTTTTCATATTGTAATTCCTTTCTTGTTATGTTATACCATCTTTTATGTTATGCCATCTTAGAATGTAACCTGTATTCCACCGGTGATGTTACGAGTCGGTGAATAGGTAGAAGTAAACGCACTTCCTTCGTAAGAGTAGCGAGGGTCGAGACCCTTGCGTGCAGACCAGAAACAGAGGTTTTCACCTGCGCAATATACGCGGATGTTTGAAATCATTGGGATGATGCCCTTAGGCAAGGTGTACCCTACTGTGAATGACTGGAAGTTGAAGTAGCGTGCACTAATCAGGAAACGGTCAGATTTAGCGGCGGTGAATTTGTCACCGAACTGCCAGCGTGGTATGTTGCTTGACTTGTTGGTAGGACTCCATGACTTGATGTAGTCTTTATGGATAGCTTTACCATTGTCGCTCGTAGCGCCTTCGTGTGGATCCATCAGACCGGAGTAGTGGTAATCATATACCTTACCGCCAAGCTGAAAATCGAATGTAGCTGAAACATCGAAGCTCTTGTAGCGGAAACTTGTTGACAGACCGCCGAATAGCTTAGGCAGCAGAGAGCCTTGCTCGTAGTAAGAGGCCTTGGTGTAGCTTGTTGTGGTCTTATCCTTGCTCTTTCCAGGCTGAACACCGGTGGTTGTAGCATTGCCATCTATCTTTTCATCTACCCAGTAGAGAGCCTCACCATTCTCGTTTACGCCAGCGTAAGAAGGAAGGTATGCATTATACATCGGACCTCCTTCACGATACCAGTAACCGAAGGTCTTGGAGTCGTTTGAAGCATTGAAACCTCCATACTGCTCAATCTTCTGTGCAGGCAACTTCAATACCTTTGTGGCATTATGAGACATGTTTACTGTAACAGACCAGTCGATATCCTTTGTGCTGACCAATACGCCGGTAAGTACCATCTCAATACCTGTATTACGCATATCACCGATATTGGTGTAGTAACCACGTGAACCCTGTGACTCTGGAATAGACAGCCAGAACAACAAGTCAGCTACCTTCTTTGTGTAGAAGTCGAAGCTACCAGAGAGGCGATGCTTGAACAAGCTGAACTCAATTCCGAGGTTGAGGTTTGTAGTGGTCTCCCAGGTAATATCCTTATTACCCATACGATAGAAACTTGGTGACATCAATGTATTAGAAGCCTTTGCCAATTTAAAGAGGTCGGTATAAGCCCAGTCGCCAATATTGTCATTACCCTGCTGACCGAGGGAAGCCTTCACCTTCAGTTCGTCAACGAATGGAGCTTCAAACCAAGCCTCCTTGTTGATGAGCCATGCGCCACCGATAGACCAGAAGTTACCCCAACGGTTATCCTTGGCGAAACGTGAAGAAGCATCGCGACGATAGGATGCAGAAGCGAAGTATTTGTCATCATAGTTGTACTGAGCGCGTCCGAAGAAACCTTCCACGTTGTAGTTCAACTTGTATGAGCCATTATCCTTCTTGTATGCAAAAGCGTTCAATTCGGTGATGGAAGGAGAGAAACCGCCTTCACCCTGGGCGTAAAGGTACTTACGTGTCAACTTGTAATACTCATGACCGAGGAGAACGTCCATACTGTGCTTGCCGAAACTCTTCATGAATGTCAAGGTCTGGGTGTTGTTGGTACGGATGTCTGCAGTGTTCTTCTTTGTCAACTCACCATTTACGCCCTGCTTAGGTCCTTCGTATGCATTCTCATAGTCAGAGAAGTCTGTCATGCTGTAGATAATGGTGCTTGTAGCGTTGAACTTCAACCAGTCAGTAAACTTGACATCAGCAAAAGCAGAACCGTTGATTTGGTTGAGACCGCTCTCCACTTTGTTGTAACGGTTGTTGCCAAGAGGGTTACCGGTCTGGCTGAAACCACGTCCTACACCATAGTACTTAGGGTTACCATAGTCATACATCTCATGTCCATAAGCATCCTTCTTGATCATGACATTGCCATTGGCATCCACTGTACGCACGTATATTGGATAAATAGGTGCAATCTGTGAAACGAAATACATCAAGTTGGTAGAATTGCCATCTGTAGCAAGGTTAGGGTTTGATTTGGTGTCAGAGTGGACATACTGTGCATTGATACCCACCTTCAGCCATTTCTTAGCCTGATAGTCAGCCTTCAAACGTGCGCTGACACGCTCATAGCTACTGTTGTCGATGACGCCGTCATCACTCAGATAGCCCAGACTGGTATAGAAAGAAGAACGGTCTGAAGCGCCCTTGATGCTGATGGTGTAGTCCTGACGGAGAGCTGTCTTGTAAGCAGCCTTGTTCCAGTCGTCAGCTGTCATGTAATACTTCTCACCATTCCATTCGTAAGTGCGACCGAGAGTAGCATGTGGATTCAACTTGCCGTCAAGTCCGATAAGCTGCTCATTCTGAGGGATAGAGAATACATTGTAGCCCAACTGCTGGAGCATATCCTTGTTAGCCTTCAAGTTAGCTTCTTCAGCACTCATGTTGGCACCATAGAGGTTCTTGTTGTATAGTTTTGCATAGAATGCCTCGTAATACTGACCTGGGTCCTTGATTACGTCATACTGAGGAACGGCACGAGAGTTTGCACCCCATTTCATATCAATCGAAACCTCAGCCTCCTTGTTCTTACCATTCTTTGTAGTAATCATGATAACTCCGGCAGCGCCACGAGCACCGTAAAGAGCAGCAGAAGCAGCATCCTTCAATACAGTCACTGACTCGATGTCATCTGTAGGGATAGAAGAAAGGTTGCCAGGGTAAGGAGCACCGTCCACGATTACCAGCGGATCAGTGTTGGCATACATGGAAGCAATACCACGGATATTGATTCCACTATTGCTGGAACCAGGCTGACCAGAAGCGCCACGCAACTGAAGTCCAGGGACAGAACCAACGAGAGCGTCTGTCACGTTAGTGGCAATCTTCTTAGAAAGTTGTTCAGAGCCTACTACGGCAGCAGAACCGGTAAATGCACTCTTCTTTGCAGTACCGAAAGCCACAACAAGCACCTCCTCAAGGGAATGATTATCTGGCTCAAGAACGATCTTCATATTCTTGGTGGCTTTTACCGTCTTGCCAATCATACCAATGTAAGAAATTTCTAACTTAGCTCCTGCTTGAACGTTCAGAGAGAAGTTTCCTTCAATGTCAGTAACGGTTCCAGTGTGTGTGCCTACAATTTTGATGGATGCACCTACGATAGGCTGTCCATCTTCTGCAGAAGTAACAACACCAGAAACTTGAATTTGTGCCAGTGCCATTCCCAAACTTAGGAAAAGGCAGGCAATAAACGTTGCTAGTCGTTTTTCCATAAAGCTCTGTATTTAATAATGTGTTAATAATGAAATAATACCGTCTTTATTATAATTATTAAGGTGGTCAAATAATCATCGGATTTTTTTTACCAACTTTATATATCGTGAGTGTTAAAACTCTTGGCTCTCGTCATTACCTCATCATAATGAAAAGGTTATTGCGGATCTTGGTTGTTATTAGGATGAAAAGTCTTGCATTCTGACTATCCAAACGGTCGAAAAAAAGTAATATTATTGTAACATATTTTTCTTTTGTTGGCAAAAATAAAGATTATTTATCAAACTTCCAAATTTTTATCGATAAAAATGCCAATAATATGTGCAATTCTTCAAAAATAGCTCTTTTTATTGTTACTTTTTAAGAAAAAATGGATAAAACATAGGGACAATACGTTAAATCTGCCAGTGTATCGTTTTGATACTACAATTCAGAGATATATAGCCACAGCATACGATTTCATCTACTTAAAGAAAAATAGCATTCACAATGCAAGAAAAATGCCGAGATATGAAGAAATATTGCTCAAGAATTTGGATAATTCTGAAAAATGGGTTACTTTTGCATCTGTAACCGACGATTTGGGTCTATTTTATCCTTTAGTGTTGGTCTCAAACCTGAAATCTATAATAGGGCTATGTTATATAAAATGCCTGCATCTTCAGTATATGGCAAAATTGAGTATGTCAGACAAAACCGAAACAGAACTGATCATCGACCTGCAAAAAGGATCTGTGAAAGCATTCAATGCTATCTACGAGCTTTATGCCCGTAGATTGTATGCGTTTTGTCTGAAATACACCAAGTCCAGACAGAATGCAGAAGAAATAGTGGAAGATACATTCGTCTGGGTTTGGAACAACAGAGACTCCATAAAGCAAGAGATCTCGCTAAAGCCAATCCTATTTCTCAAAACTAAGCATCTGCTCATCAATGCCTACAGAAAGGTGGTCAACTCACCTATCTATGAAGACTATATGGACTATATAGACCATAACGGCAACAGCAACTCCGCCGACAGTCCGATGGAATATGATGAATTTATGAAGCAGGTGAATGATTGTATCGACCAGTTGCCTAAAGCGCAGCAGCAAATCATACGTCTATCCAAATTTGAACAACTTTCTAATAAAGACATCGCAGAGCAATTGAATTATAGTGAGCAAACTGTCAAAAACCAACTCTCTATAGGATTGAAACAACTGAGAACATTGCTCAAAAGAAAAGGAAATTATTTGTTTGTCTTGCTTTTAATATAAATTAACGGTACAGAATGAGTGATTTCTATGTATTACTATTAAAAGCAAATGTATGACAGAGATAATAGATAATAAGAAAAATGAACTGTTGGAATTGAGGATGCGAGTAAATCAAAGTTCTGACGAGCAACTCGAAGAGGCTATGTATGACGAATGGATGCATGGCATCATTCCTGATGCGCACGTCAGCGATGACGCTCTTCAGCGAATCCATGATCAAGCGCTCGGAAGTATAAAGACACGAAAGCTGACCACTCGCCGAGTGATAAGATATATGCAGATTGCAGCATCATTCTTCCTGCCTATATGCTTGGTCACAATGCTCTTCCTCTATCGTGAGAATCAGCAGTATGCTTCCATCCCAATGACAGAGATAACCACCAAGATGGATGAGCAAGTCTCTATCACCCTTCCTGACGGAACTGTAGTGGGAATGAATTCGATGTCAAAACTCAAGTATGCTCCACAGGATTTCAGCGATGGCAAACGAGAGGTGTATTTCGACGGAGAAGGCCACTATAAAGTAACAAAAGACCAGGAGCATCCTTTCACTATCCATGCTTTGGGAATGGAAATCATTGTGTTAGGCACAGAGTTTAACCTTATCAACAGAGAGAAAGACAATAAGGCAGAAGTAGCATTGCTGAATGGATGCGTCAAGTTGACGTCCCTCGTCTCTGGAGAGTCATACACCATGAGCCCACAGGAGGTGGTCATCATCGACAAGAAGACGGGAGCAATGGATATACATCGTGTGGAGAACATTAAAGACGCCACATCATGGCAGCAGAAGCAGATGATATTCAGAAACGCTCCGCTCGAAGAAGTCTTTGCAAGTATAGGTAAAAGGTATAATGTAAATATAGCATTTGAGGTACGTGATACCGCTCTATTCACAGGTACCTTGCCTACCAACAACCTCAATGAAGCATTGAAGATTATCATGTTGGCTTATGGGTTTGATATTTCAAGTAATGACCAGAAGAATTATGTAGTGAAATCAGTGACTGAATGATTGTTGTTTGGTTGTTTAGTTGTTTAGTTGTTTGGTTGAATCTAATAACTTGACAACTAAACAACCAGACAACATAGAACTATAGAATCCGTTTCATTCGCAATCCGTGTTAGGCTTAACCACTGAAGAGTGTTTCCTTGACCTTTGTCCTATTCAAATGTGCATAGTTTATTGTCCGGTGTCAGTGATAGAGTGCCGACTACAGTGCCGTGGTATTTAACTGTCAGAAGATCTATATTTCTCATCCCTTGTAAGCTTTTTTCTTTTTAGCGTTCTTGCGTATCTGTATCAACTCTTCCATAGTAGAGTATTTCGGTTCAGAGAATATGTGTGCCACCTCTGAAGTGTATCGGAGAGCTATGGCGATGCCGATAAGGTTCTACAGCGAGATGAGTCCCTTTTGCTCGAACCTCACGATGTTGCTGACGGCAACGTTAGACAACTCCGCTATCTGGTCGCGCGTTAGATTCTTCTCTATCCTTCGTCTGCGAAAGTCGTCTGCCAATCCCTTTGCAATGTCGTCAGGATTGGTCATCATATAGTTGTCGAGAAGTGATAATATATTGTTAGGTTCCTGCATATACGTGATGATAATAATAAGATATTATCAGTTGCAAAAGTATAAATACTTTTTTATATATCCAAGTATTTTCCATTTTTTTTCTATGGTATCAATAAGTTTAGCAGTAATCGCATGACGTGCTGTCAATCCGCCACCTCCATCACCTTTGTCTGGAAGACAATACCGAGCGAAGCGAGTCATTCAGAAACTTGGCTACAGATCAGGATAGAGTCACCGTTGTCTGGAAGACAATACCGAGCGAAGCGAGAGTAACCCGTGACGAAGTCTCGGGATTATACGTACACCAAGTAAAACTGTCTGGAAGACAGTACCTATACCTCAATAAGCATCCGTTGAGATAAATCCGTGTTCGAAAAAAACTCAGTGGTGAAACGAACGCGGATTGAACGGATTTCATTTAATCTTGTGGTGCCAACTTGAAATAGGATTTAATTCGGATTGTATTTGCGTCTATACGACGCTGGATAGACTCCTGCAAGAGATGATCCGTGACAATCATAGCGCCTGGCAGGCGCAGAAAATCCAACAACACACAATATTTTTTTTTTTCTTTGTTTTTCTCTATTGATATTTTATGTTCAAAATATTTTTGATTACCTACTTATAAAAAGAAAAAAGCAATAACAAGCAGGAGAAAAACAGAACAAAAAACGTCCAACAATGCTTTCAAAATCCGATACCGAAGCATTCGCAACGCAATATCATAGTTATTACAACGTGAAAGCATAGCTTTTACCCTCCAATAACTGTGATATTGAGGAGTAAAAACTATGCTTTTGCAACATTCTGATTGTCAGGTAGTTTCAAGATAGCGTTTCCGCTGCCTGCAATGGGTGGAAAAATCGAACAAATTTCCTGACAGTTTATAATACCAAGTATTGCTTGAATCCTTTTATATCAACACTTTATTTAATATATTATTGCTACAAGAATCCTTCCTATAAGGAGTGCTGCAGGAACAATCCAATCCAGGTAAGCAAATTCAAACACCTTCTGTGCAACCAATATCAAGATTCCCCATGCAATGAAGAATAAAAGGAAATTAGTTGGTGTAGATAAAATGTTGATAATGTAAGCAGGAAATATCAAACATAATACTACTGGAATGATAAATCCCAAAATTTGTACTACAGTTCTTCCCATAGTCTTTTTATGCCCTATCCTTTGTAGGGTGTCTTAATTGTTAATGTTGTACAAATCCCAGATCAAGGTGGAGTTCCAGCCTAACCATCCAAAGCGAGGGTGGCTGCATTGGAACCTTATGACGGTATATACCCACTATGAATAGTGGCAGGTTATATAAGTCTGTTTTCTATTGCCTTAGCACGTTCCTCGCTGATTCCAAGGGATTTGCGAAGACGATCCAAAAGACGACGTTCGCGGTCGCTTATTGTTCCATCCTCAAGACAAGCTTTCAACTCCTCTTGATATTCTTTTTCCTCGTCACTCATACTATTTACCGAAGCCTCAAGTTCTTTAGCTCTTGCTTCTGTTATGCCAAGAGACTTGCGCAACCTGTCTAACAATCGTCTTTCTCTGCTTGTTATTTCACCGTCATTGTCAAGGCATGCTCTTATTTCTTCCAAATACTCCTGCTCCTCTGATGTGACAGATGCGGAAGAAGACGAATGTATAGAAGATTTTTTTCCACAGCGTAACTGTTTCAGCTCTTCTATTTGTTCCGGGATTCTTCTATTCAAAAATTCTTCGTCAGACTTATCATCCAATTCGCAGAAAGCAAGAACTTTATCTGCACAATCTGTAGCGTCCACAAAAAAATCTGATAGCTGTTCGTCTGACAATGCATCTAATTCTTGCTTGTCTTCAGCAAGATAGAAGAGAAAAGCATTATAGACACGAGCCTTGAACAGATAGAAAAAGTCAATGTCGTGAACACTGCCGTCCTCAGCAGTACTTTCTTTTTTCCAGAAATTGTCCACCAATTCAAAAGCCTTGAGTACATCGTTTACCTTTGAGGTCGTAACAATATGCTTGGGATCACGAAGTGTATCTACCTCTTCTTGAAGAGATGTCATTTTGCGCCAATAGCTGACTCGAAGTTTAGTGGATTCATATTTATCCTTTAATTCCATTGTCAATGGTTCATCGTCTTTGTCTCCATATTTATCGCAGGCTTTAATAGCTTTATCTATTTCAATTTTACAGTTAAAATCGCTTTCAGGAGATCTGCCAGTATCATCATACTTTGCTAACAAAATACCAGCTTTGAGGTAGAAATAGAAGTAATCGAGATCCACTTGGAATCTATTATAATAGTCATTGAGCATTTTTAAAGCACCGGCATAGTCGCTTTCCTCTTTGAGCGTTTCTATTCCATCACACAATTTCTTCCATGTCTTTTCATCAAAGTAATTCGTTTCAGCCTCGTCGTTTTCATACTCATCGTACTCGTCACTTCCATTCTCCTCCCCGTTGCTACCGAAGAGTTTCTTTCCAACGTTACCGACATCTTGCATGAGGCTAACAGCATCTTCCATTGTCCCCTGGACACCTCTTTCGCTGACATAGCCTTTTATAAATCCTTTTCCAATTTCTGTTAAAATACCCATAATATTATATTTTTTTAGTCCAACTTGATGAAATCAAAGTCATTGACACTACAGCATGCTTTCTTGTAATCGAAGGCATAGATGCGCATATATGCTTCCTGCAGTTCCTTTGCACCATTATAGAATGGGGTGGTGGTATGCTGTTGTGTAGTCACTGTCACTACCATGTCGGGAGTGAGGACTGTGCCGTTGGTGCGTTTAATACGCTTCGGCTTTACTTGAAATACCTTACTCATGTGCTTTTTATTTAGGCTCTGTTTATAGTTATTTTGTTGATTTCGGGACAAAGGTAAGGATTATTCTTGAACCGTACAAGTCCATAATGGTTCATAACTGAAAATAGTTGGTTTTTGGCTTGATTCTCGTATTGTTTTGGACCGTTTTGTAGGTGGTAGTGCTTAGTTGGTACTGTCTTCCAGACAGATTTTTGTATTTATAGTCTCATTATCCCGAGACTTAGTCCCGGGTTACTCTCGCTTTGCTCGGTATAGGCTTCCAGCCTAATCTTCTTGTTTATCGTTGATAGTGGGGTAGTCAGTCTTTTTAATAGCAACTCACCAACTGCCACCCACATTATTTATATAAATGTGCAAGCATTGAAGAAAACGGAAAAAATAAACAAATATATTTTTTTATATTTTTTCTTTGTTTTTCTCTATTGATATTTTTCACATCCCCACGGCAGTGGGGACTGAGGGGCATCTTTTACTTGCGAAGGTTCTGTTATATCACTTGTTAACCCCATTTTGACCATTCTGAAGCCAGAAGAAAGCCTTTTGTTGCTCTATCTCGCGACGAAGTTCTTCCTGCGTGGGCATATAGGTGAGGTACTTGGCAGCATAGAGCTGATTGTTTGTGCTGAGACTTCAAGAGACGCTTATAGTACTGAGAGGACACATTGCGTTGCAAGGTGCGAGTGCTCCACATCTCAGTGGCAGCTTCATGCTCGTACCACGAACGGGCTTCTGTATCTTCTACCTGAAGTGCAATGCTATAGTGAGTCCATGACAGACGTATCGGAGATTTTCCAGTCAGTGATTGGAAAATGTTTTCATCGATGACAATTTTTGATTTTCCAGTCAGTGATTGGAAAAAGTCTGGATGGCTAACATAAAATGACACAAACAGATAGAGATTACTTTTTGAGAAACCTCTTCCATATCTTTTCACCAAATCAGCATCAAGTTTCTTGATTACCTGCTCGCCATACTCTGCACGCTGTTCTTTCAGCACCTCATGCTGAATGCGCATACCGAGCAGCCAGTTGCGCTTGATGAGCGTCTCGTTGACTGCCTGATATGCCGACTGCTGGGACTGTTCTATGATAACGCATGAATCCTTTAGCAGTCCTTACTGAGAGAGAAGTTGGGCATCATGCAGAGTTATTCCGTTTGGGCTATCCATTATGGTTGCCTATATTTTCTATTCTACATAGTATCCTATTGTGCCCGTCTGCTGGGTAGCAGGAGTGAATACGTATTCCTGCTTATTGCTCTGTATAAGCGCCACAATGGCATATTATACCTTGAAAGGTAAGGATTATTCTTGAACCGTACAAGTCCATAATGGTTCATAACTGAAAATAGTTGGTTTTTGGCTTGATTCTCGTATTGTTTTGGACCGTTTTGTAGGTGGTAGTGCTTAGTTGGTACTGTCTTCCAGACAGATTTTTGTATTTATAGTCTCATTATCCCGAGACTGCGTCCCGGGTTACTCTCGCTTATCTCGGTATAGGCTTCCAGCCTAATCTTCTTGTTTATTTGTGATAGTGGGTTAGTATGTCTTTTTAATAGCAACTCACCAACTGCCACCCACATATTTTATATTAACGTGCAAGCATTCAAAAAACGGAAAAAATATATTTGTTTATTTTTATTTATTGATATTTTATCAATGATTAGCAACTCGTAAGCTACTTGCGAAGTTCGAGGAAAAAAGAAAAGTGCCGAACGGGATTGCTCCTATTCGACACTTTTTTCATAAAAACTAAAACTAACTACTTATCATTTTCCGTAATCATTGTATAACATCAGCAAGCAAGCCGCGCTCCAACTGAAATGGGAAGCCTTAAGCGGTTTGCCGGTGTGCGTATCATAATTCTCGTGGATAGGTGTTCCTGCCGAGATGCCTTCCAGATTGCGGAACACCTGATCGGTGTAAGCATCCGCCTTCTTGTTCTCACCATAGTTGCGGTAGCCCTTGATGCCATAATAGGTTTGGTCGAGCCAGATAGGACCACGCCAATAGCCCTTAGGGTCATACTTAGGATTGTCTGCCGCTATAGTAGGGAATGGGATATAGGTGGAGAATTTCTTTTTGTTGTCAAAGAGCTTTCTTGCCATAGCAAACTGCTTAGGTGTAGCGATGTTTGCCCAGAACGGAATATAGCCTTCACAACCTGCTTCACGGACGAAATCTCTGTTTTCATTCAGTCGTCTGTCATAGAAGAAGCCATCTTTCTTATCAAAGAAATAATCTGCCACTAAGTTACGATAGTCTGGTAAGTCGAAAGGCTCACCGAGCAGTTCGGCAAACTTCTTGATCAAGGTATATTCCAATGACAGGTAAGCATTGAGATCCACGCTTTCCTGGTCTGTACTCCACGCATTCTCAGCGTCATTTTTCAGCATCTTTGTGTCATCGAAACGGATAGCATTATCCATTCCACTCTCCCATGCCGCAGCTTCGAGTGTGCCATCAGTGGAACCAAATTCGCAGATATGATTCTTGTCATGGTCACGCTTTTCATACCACCACTTATGATACTTCAAAAGCTTAGGATACATTTCCTTGACGAAAGCTAAGTCATTATTGTGCTCATAGATTTCGTTTACAGCCCAAGCAGCCAAAGGAGGCTTTGAGTCTCGTGCGTTATTCTCGGAAGCATCAGGATAGATGCAGTCGATAATCATGCCATCAGGCTGCTGATAATCGAACATTACGCGGATATTATCCTTTGCCAACTCAGGGAAGAAGGAAGCCATTCCTGCAGAGAAACGCCAGCAATCCCATGCCCAGCAACCCACGAAATAACCTACAGCATGACTTGGCACGATGCCATCATGATAGAGATTGCCACGCTTTGTGCGCCAGTTGGATAGCAGTGTCACGATGGATTTGGTAGCCACTCTGTTGTAATCAGCAGGCATATCATCGCGTATTACCTTCTGGAGATAACCATTCCATCGGCTTTCATTAGCCTCAAGAGCGACAGAAGGATTGGCAAGCAGACTTGCGGTATGCACATTCTGCACTGACTCCTCAGTGTCTTGCTCGACAATAGAGATAGCTGCAGTGAAGTGACTTACGCCAGCAGGCAGTTGAGCTACATAATTATGATTGCTCACCTCCAGCTTTACTTGCTTAGGGAAGGTAAGCATGATGCGCTCGCTATAAAGGTCGCCGATGATGACGGTGTTGCCTTTTAAGGTGACGTTCAACTTGCTGCTGATGCTGTCTCCAGTAAAAGTGAGCGGAAGTTTGGATGGATTGGTGACAGTAAGGAGGGCAGTGCGAGCATCAACAAACTGCAAACTCTCTCTGATTTCACCGCCATCTTTCTGCAAACTCATACGCACTTCGCCAGGGTAATAACTATGCTCTATCAGCGTAGCTCCCGTGAGAGAAACCAAAGAGCGAGCATACCAATTACGATAATAGATGCTGAAAGGACCGCAAAAGCCAGTGGTAGGATTCTCTTTCTCAGAGAGCGTGAAGCCCATCCATGAACCCATATCCGTGAAACATCCATTCTGACGACGAGGGGCTCCAGGGGTAAGGGATATATCCACGATGTCTTTATATGCCCCTCGAGTGGTCTGCGCCACGCTATCCAGTGATAGCATGGCGAGACCTAATGTGATCATAGCTATAGATTTATATATCATATCCCAATTATTTTAAGTTCTTGATAGTAAAGCTGTAACTCCACTCCTTAGGTGTGATGGTGTATTCTGGATGCACCATAGCTCCCCAAGTGTTGTCACCACCGACACCCATCTGCAGATGGTCGATGTTTACCCATACCATATCCTTCTTGTCAACGCATCCGCCGTGGCGATGTGCCTGCATAGAAGGAATGTAATGAAGGTCTTCCTGTGGGAAGTTCCATGCGCTTACGCTCAATGGTTCAGCACCTTCCACCTTGATACCAGCACCTGACTTTGAAGCGAGTGTAAACCAGCGAACGTCACACTTGTTAGCAGTCTCCTGTGCTCTTACGTATGGATGATACTGCTCCCATACGCTTGCAGAGTATTTACCTACGAGATAACCGCTCTTTCTGTCAGCATAGTTCTCCTGTGGACCTCTTCCGAGCCATGTCATCTGGTCGTAATCAGCCTTCAGAATCATACGCATTCCGAGACGAGGAATCTCTGGTAAAGCCTTATTGCCTGGAATGAAGTGCATATTTACATCCACATTGCCATTTGCCAGTACATTATAAGTGATTTCCATCTTAGAATCCTGCTCAGGCATATCGAATTGAGCCACGACAGTAGCCTTCTGATTGCCGTCAGCAGACTCAGCCTTAATGCTCTTCAGCACCATATTCTTGCCAGCTTCACGCCATGTGCCACAGCGCTCCTGAGTGCCATTAGCCACATCATTATCGGTGATACCACGCCAGAAGTTTGGCTGCAAGCCTGCTATAAGCATCTCCTTACCATCATATTGCAATGATGTCATCTCGCCAGACTTCTTTGAGAAAGTTATGCTATAATTGCTTGATTTGCCCTTGATGGTGATGTCGTCGGCAGTCTCTGTCTTTTCAATCTGTCCAGTTACAGCCTCTTGTTTCTTCACGAGCTGCACAGGCAACTGCATCTGTTCGATAGCTACCTCATGTCCGGCAGCGACAGCACCAGTAGCATTCTTGCTGAATGCACGCAGTGTGAGGAAATATTCCTTATCGTCAGTAGCAGGAAGAGCGCCCATTGGGATTTCGATTTCAGTGCTCTGATGAGGCTTGAGGGTTGGGAAATTCATCTTTCCGCTCTTGATAGTCTCGCCATTAGCCTCTACTGCCCATACGAGCTGATAGTTGTCGAGGGTAGAGAAGTCAAAGCGGTTTGTCACCTTGATGCGGTTCTGCATGAATGCTACAGGCTCGAAAGCGATGTACTGATAGACTTTCTTCACCTCCCAGATATGAGGATGCAAAGAGCGGTCGGCTGCTACGAGACCGTTAGCACAGAAGTTAGAGTCGTTTACCACACCTACGAAGCCCATGTCGCCACCGTAAGCCCAGTATTTATGACCTTTATCATCGGTCTTGGCGATGGTCTGATCGACCCAGTCCCAGATAAATCCACCCTGCAACTGGTCGTATTTGTAAATCAAATCCCAGTAGTCCTTCAGGTTGCCCTCACTGTTACCCATGGCATGAGCATACTCACAGAGAATCAATGGACGAGCATCACGCTGGTTAGCATGGCGGCGCAAAGCCCAGATACGTGCGTACATAGGGCAGTAGATGTCAGACTTAGCATTGTAACCACCACCTTCATACTGTACAGGACGAGTAGGATCAATAGCCTTGCTCATGTCATAGAGTTTCTCGAAGTGCTTTCCATATCCGCTCTCATTACCCATAGACCAGATAATAACGGCGGTCTGGTTACGGTCGCGCTTAATCATACGATACATACGATCGTGGAAAGCAGGATACCAGTCTTCTCTATCAGCCAACTGCTTAAACTCTGTGTCCAAGATACCGTGGCACTCAATGTTAGCTTCGTCCACCATATAGAGACCATACTTTTCGCAAAGTTTATACCATTCAGAGTAATTAGGATAGTGGGATGTACGAACAGCATTGATATTGAATTGCTTCATCATCTTCACGTCCTTCACCATCTCGTCGATAGAGAGAGTTCTGCCGTGTACTGCATTGTGCTCCTGACGGTTCACACCCTTGATAGTGATAGCTACGCCATTCACGAGGAGCTGTCCGTTTTTCATTTCAATGGTACGGAAGCCAAATGGCTGAGCCACACTTTCCTGTACTCTACCATTCTTATCTGTAGAAGTGATAACGAGGGTATAGAGGTAAGGGCTTTCAGCATTCCAAGGCTGAACATTCTGGAATTGCTTTGCGAAATGGAGGAGAGTGTCAGTTGGAGAAGTGATGTTCTTGCTCTGCCTGAAGAGTTGCTTGCCAGTAGCAGAGAGCACCTTGACTTCTACCTTCTGTCCCTTTACAGGATTGAGCATACTTACATCGAGAGAGAAGTTGCCATCCTTATAATTATTGCCGAGGCTATTGCCAAGTACATAGTCGTTCATGCGGCTCTTAGGGCGTGCCTGGATGAATACGTTGCGCTCAATACCGCTATATTTCCAGTAGTCCTGGTCTTCCAGATAGCTGCCATCGCTAAAGCGGAACACCTTCATAGCCAGACGATTCTTACCTTTCTTCAGGAACTTGGAAATATCGAAGTGTGCAGGCAGGCGGCTGTCTTCGCTATAGCCTACAAACTTACCGTTAATCCAAAGATAGAAAGCAGATTCCACACCTTCGAAATCCATGATGATATCCATTCCCTTCCAGTTTTCTGGCACGGTGAATTCATGCACATAATGGCCTACAGGGTTGTAATCCTGTGGCACGTATGGAGGGTTTGCCTTGAAAGGATATGTTACGTCGGTATAGATTGGAGCATCGAAGCCCTGAAGTTCCCAGCTTCCTGGCACGTTGATGTTCTGCCAATCATTTACATTATATGATGGTTTGAAGAAATCATTCAAAGCGAGGCTTGGTTTCTTCACGAGTTTGAATTTCCACACACCATCCAGAGAGCGACGGCGCTCAGTCTGTGTGTTTAATTGGAAACGGCGTGCATCATCCATCTTCAACTGTGCCACTGCAGCGTGCTCGCTCGTGAAAGGCAAGTAGTGGGCAGTCATCGGCATACGGTTGATATTGGTGATGGTGGCATCTTGCCAAGGATCTGAACCGGCAGTCTGCTTTTTATCTTGAGCTGCAAGAGCTACAGAGGAATGAGCGCAGCATAAGCCCAGACATATCATAAAGGAACTGATGAATCGTCTCATACGAAAATGTTGTTTAAAAGTAGGTTTTTGAAATGGTGAAACCACCTTATATATATTACAGCGAACAGAAGAATGTTACCAAGAAAGGCACGGAGAAATCTACACAGAAGCCATGGAATATGGAAACGATGATAAAACTTTCGCCCGAATAGCGTGTGATGATAGGTAATGTGGTATCCATCGTTGTGGCACCACCTACGCTGATAGGTGCCAGTTTGCCGAAATACTTAGCCAATAGCGGAGCACAAAGCAGGGTGAGAATCTCTCTGCTGATGTTTGCCAGCAAAGCGATAGTACCCAGTTCGGCACCTCGATATTGGGTGATGAAGATACTTGACAGTGAGTAATAACCGAATCCTGAGCCTATTGCCAGACAGTCGGTCAACTGACGATGGCCCAATATCAATGATACTGCAGCGCATCCAGCCAATGTTCCGAAGATGGTCATCAGTGGCAATAGCATCAATCGAGGGTTTACCTCCTTGAAACTCTTCAGCACAGAGGTATCGCAACCAATGCTGATACCCACACAAAACATCAGGCAGCAAAGGGCATAATAGCTTACGTCGCTTTCCAGGAAACTGTTAGGAATGACATCACACAAACCTACGATGATGCCAAGGACAAAGAAGCCTACGATAATCAGACTACCTTTCATGCCTTGCCTCCTTTCTTTCCATTATCTTGAGTCGAAGTATTCGCCTTCTTCGCTGTCACATATCTCCACAATGCCCAAGCAAAGAGCGCACTGCCGGCACTACCACCGATTGTCAGGATGATGGCTTCGAGACCAAGAGTCTGAAGACCATTGACGATACGTGGATTAGATCCCACCTCGATACCGAGCAGGAACAGTAGTACCCAGATGAGAGCCGTGATGATACGGCCGATAAAACTCATTTTCTTGTTGCGAAGCAGATAGCCCGTACCTATTCCGCATAGCATGATCATTACAATCTTGAGCATTGTTTTCCTTCTTTTCTTTCTATCTTTTTACTTATTGATAATAAAAACGGATTCTCGGTCCTTATATTATAATAAGACCGAGAATCCTTTTGTTGATTTCTTAAGTAATCTTTTAAGGTTACTCAATCGTATTACTTCTTAGCCAAAGGGTTTGAGTTTTCCTCAGTAAGAGGAATTGGGTAGAACAGTCTGCTATTGTCGAAGCCTGTGCGACCTGCAGCCTTCAAAGCCTCTGCAGTCTTACCCCAACGACGCAAGTCGTACCAACGGAAGTTCTCCAATGGGAACTCAATCATGCGCTCGTGCTCAATCTGAGCCTGAACTGCAGCCAGAGAAGTACCCTGCATAGGAGGCATATTGCCGTGTACCTTTCTTACCTCATTGATAAGAGGAATAGCCTGCTCTGTCTTGCCAAGGTTATTGAGAGCCTCTGCCTTCATAAGGAGTACGTTAGCATAACGCATCATAGTAAAGTTGACATCGGTATTGGTCTTATACAAAGCTTCTAAAGTAGCTGGCATGAACTTACGGAAAGAAGGGCGGTCGTAGATTTCTTCCTTTTTCTTGCCCAACTCATCAGTCATCCATGTATCCCAATCATAGCCATACATCTTTCCTGTACCATCATTGAAGTATGGGTCACGGAAGAATACTGAAGCATAGAGACGTGCATCATACCAACCATCATTGAGCTTGCCTTCCTTCTTAAACTCATTCATCAATGTCTTAGAAGGTGCGATTTCATCCCAACCCCAAAGTTCTGTAGTACCAATCCAACGGTGCATCTGAGTACTATAGTTAGCACCATTAGCTGTGCTCAGAGTAAACTGAATTTCGAAGATGCTCTCCTTACAGTTCTTGTTTGAGCCATTGAACATGCTTGCAAAGTCGCTCTCCAAGCTATATCCTTTTACATTGTCAAATGCCTTAACAGCCTCATTCAGGTATTCAGTCTTCTTGTCTGCCTGCTCAGCAGCCATGGTCAGATAAGCATAGCCGAGGTATGCATAGGCAGCACCAGAGGTTGCGCGTCCTACTTGTTCATTGACACGAGTGCTATTCAACTCAGTACCAGCTTTGAGTTCTGCGATTATGAAATCCCAAGCATCAACACGCTCTGATGGAGCCTTTGACAACTGTGATGTAGATGTGATGTACTTGTCGCGGATGATGATCTTTTCCCAGTTGAGCAATATCTGCATGTGATAGAAACCACGGAGGAAGTGAGCTTCAGCCAGAAGCTGCTTGCGATCAGTATCATTGAGCTGCTTATCGCTCATGTTACCTACCTTATCAATAATCTGGTTACAGAAACTGATTCCGCGATAGTAGAGTTTCCAGAAGATAGAGAACTGAGAGTTACCATTATTGTAACTGAAGTCGTAAAGCTGTACCCAGTTTGGATAGTTACGTGCGTCAGCACCCATTTCTACATCGTCCTGACGGAAAGACTCAACAGGCCACTTCACCTCAGAGAAGTCCCAACGGTCGCCAGAATACTCAGCGAAATAGAGTGCAGAATAAGCAGAAGCCATAGCTGCCTCTACGTCAGCTTTATTACGCCAGTAGCTATCGGAAGTCAACTTATCTGGTGATGTCTGCGTTAAATAATCATCACACGCTGTGAGTGAAAGAGCGAGGACTATGCCTGCTATATATTTTAATGCTTTCATATTGTATGTTCCTTTTAAGTGTTAATATTAGAATGTAACCTGCGCACCTACAGTGTAAGAGCGAGAGAATGGATATGTGAAGCGATCCACACCACTATTCAATACACCCTGTGAGAACTCTGGGTTAGCACCAGAATAGCCAGTGATTGTAAACAGGTTTTCTGCACTCACGTAGAAACGTATGCGGTCGCAGCTGATCTTCTTGACCAATGCCTGTGGCAATGTGTAACCAAACTGAATCTGACGCAAACGTACGAAGTCACCATTCTCGAGGAAACGAGTTGACTCGCGTGTGTTGTCATTAGGGTCGCCATAGATAGCACGTGGCACGTTAGTGTTGGTGTGCTCTGGAGTCCAAGCGTCAAGAGTGCTGCTGAGGAAGTTAGAAGCAGAGTTCATACCCTCATAGTAGTATTGGATACCATTGTAAAGCTTATGACCGAAAGCACTACCGATAACAGCAGAGAAGTCAAGACCCTTATAGCTTGCGCTGAGATTAAGGTTAGCCTCTACCTTAGCGATACCAGTACCAGAATAAACCTTATCGTCTTCATCTATTTCACCGTTGCCATTCATATCCTTGAAACGGATATCACCAGGCTTTGCATCTGGCTGGAGAAGTTCACCGTCCTTGTTGACATGAGCCTTCACCTCGTCCATAGTCTGGAAGATACCGTCTGCCTGATAGAGATAGTATGAACCGATAGGCTTACCTACCTTAGTCTGAGTAGGGAAGTGCTCTGAACCATACTTCAAGCCCACACCATAAATAGTCTGGTCTTCGTCTGCGAGAGATACCACCTTATTATTTACAGTACTGATGTTGAAACCTACATTGTACTCGAAGTCGCTAACCTTATCGTTCCAGTTCAACTCCATTTCAAAGCCCTGGTTGCGCATCTTACCTACGTTCAAAGTTGGGTCAGAAAGACCTGCGGATGGAGCAATCTTACGTGTAATCAAAAGGTCGCGTGTCTCATTGATATAATAGTTGATGTTACCATTGAGGTGACCAGAGAAGAAACCGAAGTCGAAACCGATGTTCTTGGTATCAGTTGTCTCCCACTTCAAGGAACGGTTTTCCAATGCTCGTGCGATACTGCCAGGCCATGCTGTAGCACCTGTGCCCTGAACATAACCCTGATAGAGGTTGTTGTATGTAGAAATGAGAGCGAGGAAGTCATAGTAACCCAAGGCATTCTCATTACCGAGCTGACCCCAGCTGGCACGGAACTTCAAGTTGCTCATTACAGAATTCTTAGGGAAGAATGGCTCTTCGCTGATTCTCCAACCTACAGCCACTGAAGGGAAAAAGCCCCAACGGCTATCAGAACCGAACTTAGAAGAACCGTCCTCACGGAATGTGAACTGTACGAGATAACGATCATTATAGTTATAATTCAAACGACCGAAGAAAGAAGCACGGTTGTATTTCCAATTGGTACCGCTACCGCTGAATGTACCACCTTTACCTGCATCAATTGTAGCGAAGCTTGAATCGAGGAAGCCACCTGGCTTTTCGCTCTGCTGAAGCTGACCATTCTCTACCTTGTAAACGACAGTCTTACCTTCTACACCTACAGAGCTCCAGTTATATTTGCGGCTTGTCAGAGAAGTACCGAGCATTGCATTTACGCTATGCTTCTTGAATTCCTTATTGAATGAGAGTACATTCTCAAATACCTGCTCTTCCCAGTAGCATCTTGTCTCAGAGCTATTTGGGTAGTTGTCAGGAGTCTTCTGGTCAGCAATATAGTCTGGTGCATGATAAGACTCTATTTCGTGCTCACCACGATAGCCGTAGCTGGTCTTGAAGTTGAGCCAAGGGAAGAAATTGAATGTCAAAGCAACGTTTGCAGTAGTGTGATAATACTTATCCACATCGTCCTTATAATGGTTGTCAGCGATGACGTTACGGTTGTTTGGTAGACCATCAAAGTTAGTCAAACCGAAACCATACTTCTCCTTGTCATTGTAAATAGGTACGAGAGGAGAAATCATGTAAGTCTCCTTAAGAGAGTACTGAGGCTGACGGCTGTTTGTGTATTTGAAGTCCATATTAGCATCAAGGTCGATAATGCCCTTTGATGTGTGAAGCTTCATACGTGCGATGTCATGACGATGCTCATTTCCGATGAAGATACCCTTCTCGTCAGCATGGTTGAAAGATACAGAATACTGTGACTTATCGTTACCACCACGGATACTGATCATATAGCTCTGTGCCAAACCTTTACGCTGGATAGCATCCTGCCAGTCTGTGTTGACGCCTGTCTCATTAGTAATATAAGCAGGGAGAGAACCACCAGGATATTTGCCATGCTCAGCCTTATAGTTGTCGTACATCATCTTGTGTACCTTCTTGTAACCTTCTGCATCAAGCATATCAAGGTCCTTAGCTACCTCTGTGAAGCTTACATAAGTGCTGAAATCCACCTTAACGTCGCCCTTCTTACCATTCTTTGTAGTGATGAGCACAACGCCGTTAGCAGCTACAGAACCGTAGATGGCAGCGGCAGCACCGTCCTTCAGGATTTCCATTGACTCGATATCCTGTGGGTTTACGCTATTGATGTCGCCAGGGAAACCATCGACGATGTAGAGAGGCTCGTTGCTACCGAAAGTCTTGATACCACGAATCTTGATGCTTACGCCAGCACCAGCGTTACCACCGCTCTTGAGGATGTTGACACCAGCTACCTTACCCTGCAATGCCTCAGCAGGATTAGTGGTAGTGCGCTTTGCCATTTCCTTAGTATCAACAGATGACAAAGCACCTGTCATGTCACTACGCTTCATGGTACCGTAACCTACTACTACTATCTCATTAAGAGCCTGAGCGTCCTCCACCATGGCGATGTCCATGTGGTCGGTTGCTGCAAGCACCTGATCCATAAAGCCGAGGTAAGAGACCTTGATCTTAGCGCCCTTAGGAGCAAGGATAGTGAAGTTACCGTCAAAGTCGGTTACAGCGAGTTCGTCTGTGCCTACCACAGAGATGGTAGCGCCAATAATAGGGTCACCATTATTGTCCTTTACCTGACCTTGAATCTTTTTCTTTTCGCCTTGTGGCGCAGAGGGTGTAGCATCACGCTTTTCAGATACTACGATAGATTTCTCGGAAACGATAGAATACTTCAGAGAACGTCCCTTGAAAGCTGCATTCAAAACATCATTTACAGGAGCGTTTGTCTTGTTGACTGTGATATCCTTTCGATTGTCCACGATACCACTCTTGTAAGAAAAACGATAAGATGTTTGTTTTTCGATTACAGCGAACACTTGCTTGAGCGTAGCGTTCGTCACATTGACCGATACTTTCTGATGTGCCGAAATGCCTATAAAAGGAATGCACAACAAAATAAAGATCACCAAACCTTTGATAATTTCAGGTTTCTTCATAAGTCTTAGATTTAGTTTTACATTATTGGTTAAAACTCACATTTGTTATATTTTATCTATGAGTAGATACAAGTGTATTATAGAAAAGTACCGAAACTTCTTCGATATTAAGATTCTTTAACAAAGTTATTCTCCTAAAAGTGATTCTTCATTGATGTGTTATCATCGTATGATATGGTAAAGATTACGTCTTTCAATAAAATATTTCTAACTGCTAAAATATCAATTGGTTAAACCCAAATCGGTCATTAGAGCCTAAACAGATTTTGTTTTATTGTCGAGCAGATTGGCTGTATTTGTAACGCAGGCGTAGCGGGCTACGTCAAGTTACAAAGACAGGCAAGATGCCGACAAGAAAATAAAAGATGTTAGGAAACAACACAATAGCAAGAATTTCTGAACATTGTGGTCTAATGACCGATTTGGGTTAAAGATTGACTATTACGAATGCAAAGGTAGGCTTTTTTCCTGAGAAGGCAAATTTATTTACGTAAAAAGTTAGTTTTGTGCCTTTTCAGCCGTGTTTTTTCTGTGTTTCGTGAAAAAAATCATGCCCAACATCCTCAATTAACGGGATAGTTGGGCATGAATTGATATTTATGTCTAAGTTGATTACCTACAAAGGATGCTTTTAGAAATCGTCGTCATCGCCTATTTCAGAGGCTTCGAGATTGAGTTCTTCAGGGTTTTCCTCGTATGTAGTACGATAGCTTTCCTCGGTGAGCTTGTCGTCATCAGGATCTTCATCGTCAGGATCGTTCTTGTAATAGTCGTCCTTTATTTCTACGTCATCGTCGTTGTCCTCCTCATCATCGTTGAAGTCTGTGCTTTCACCGTATGTGGACTTGAGCTTGATAGCTTCCGGCTTAGCCTTTGCAAAGATAGCCTCTACCCAGAGTCCCTTTGGAATCTGAAGTACTTCAAAGCCGTCAGCCATTTTTTTCTCGTAAAGACCACCTGGCTTATTGAGACGATCCTTAGGCAGGCTGGTGGTAGAGATATCGAAGCCGCTCTCGATGATGTCCTTGATGCTCTGTGAAAGGGAATCCCAACCACCGCCAAAGTTGCGGTCGATGACCTCGAGAAGTTTTGCAGCAGAGATATGACGGATATTCTCGTAAGTAAGGTCTGTGACGCGAAGTATAGGTCTCTTCTTGATAGCGTATTTCACCTTTTCGCCATCGTCCATCTTGAGAAGTCCTACGGACATTCCGCGTGCTTCATATTTCTTGATTATTTCAGGACGGTCGAGCTTCACTTCCTCTACTTCGAAGGCAGTGCGGACAATAGTGAGATAGCGAGACAGATTCTCGGAAAGGTCAGAATCTTTTTCTGCAGCTTCCCACAGACGGAATATATCATTCTCCTGTAGCTCCCAGACGTTGCTCTTGGTGAGATTTTTTAGTGTAATCGCTTGCTTATCTTTTGTCATTACTATTTTATGTTATTCATATTGTTTATAATCAGATGGTTAATGTCGCTTTGCAATAATCGGCAAATCCTGCATTTCCCTTTTCGACTGCAAAAATAATATATTACTTGTTTACAAACAAATTTTTTCATAATTATTTTTTGCTGAATTGATATATATTTCTTAATTTTGCGGTCGAATTCAGAAACCTGTACGGTTTACACCTATTAAATTATATATATAGCTTAAATCCTTGCTTATGCGAGGAAGGTAAAAGTATCTTAAAAGAAAGTAGTACTGTGGCTTGATTATCAGTAATAATCTCTAAATTAAGATTAGTATTTATATTCTACTTATTTGTCTTTATTGATTGATGTTTTCAAACCAGCCCACAACCCATAACCCACAACCATCATAACCAATGTCAGAACCATTAGCAGAAAGAATGCGTCCTCGTACGCTTGACGAATACATAGGACAGAAGCATCTGGTAGGAGAAGGCGCTGTGCTGAGGCGCATGATAGACTCCGGCCATATCTCTTCGTTCATACTCTGGGGACCTCCAGGTGTGGGCAAGACGACGCTTGCCCAGATTATCGCCAACAAGCTGGACACTCCATTCTATACTCTCTCAGCTGTGACGTCCGGAGTCAAGGACGTTAGGGAAGTGATAGAAAAGGCAAAGAATGGCCGATTCTTCTCGTCTGCCAGTCCGATACTCTTCATTGATGAGATACATCGTTTCTCAAAGTCGCAGCAGGACTCATTGCTTGGGGCGGTGGAGCGCGGTATAGTGACTCTGATAGGAGCCACGACGGAGAATCCTTCATTTGAGGTGATAAGGCCTTTGCTCTCACGCTGTCAGCTCTATATCCTGAAATCTCTTGGCAAAGAGGATTTGCTCGAACTGATAGATAGAGCCATAACGACAGATGTAGAACTGAAAGAGAGGAAGATTACGGTCAAGGAGTCTGGCGCTTTGCTGAGATATTCTGGAGGCGATGCCCGCAAACTGCTCAATATTCTCCAACTCGTGGTGGAGTCGGAGAGCACTAATGAAGTGGTCATCACGGATAAACTCGTGCAAGACCGATTACAGCAAAACCCGCTCGCGTATGACAAGGATGGCGAGATGCACTATGATATAATCTCGGCTTTCATCAAGAGCATTCGTGGGTCAGATCCAGATGCGGCACTCTACTGGATGGCGCGAATGATAGAAGGCGGAGAAGATCCACAGTTTATAGCTCGCAGACTCGTCATCTCGGCAGCCGAAGACATAGGGCTCGCCAATCCTAATGCCTTGCTCCTTGCCAATGCCGCCTTTGATGCGGTGATGAAGATAGGATGGCCTGAAGGCAGAATACCTTTGGCTGAGGCTTGCGTCTATCTTGCTACGAGTCCTAAGTCAAACTCTGCTTATTCGGGAATAAATTCTGCATTGCAGTTTGTCAAGGAGACTGGAAATCTCCCAGTGCCGCTACATCTTCGTAATGCACCTACCAAACTTATGGCTGAAATAGGCTATCATGACGGTTATCTCTATCCTCATGATTATCCAGGCAATTTCACTCCGCAGCAGTATCTTCCTGAAGAAGCGCAGGGAGTGCGACTATGGTACGCTCAGCATTCACCTGTCGAAGAGAAGCAATATCAGAATATGCTTCGTCTTTGGGGTGATAGGTTTAAGTCTTAGTGTCTCTCTATTCAGGATAATTACCATAAGTATGTAATCAAAATTATTTTGATAATGAATAGCTATTATAAAAATAATTCCATTCACCTACTTATATAATCATCATTATAAAAGAAAAACAATAATATAAGTAATGCAAAACGATTCATCAATATTGATAACACATTTTCTTGCGGTATTAGAATTTCTTGGTACATTTGCTTTCGCCATCTCCGGCATACGCCATGCAGCGGCAAAAAACTTTGACTGGTTTGGAGGCTTTATCTGTGGCGTAGCAGTAGCTATCGGAGGAGGAACCATCCGCGACCTATTGCTTGGCGTGCGTCCTTTCTGGATGCTTGATCCAATATATATGATTTGTACGTTTATGGCGCAGTTGTTCCTCGTGATATTCGCGCGCTACGTGGACCGTCTCGACAATACATGGTTTGTCTTCGACACCATAGGCCTTGCTCTCTTCACCATAGTAGGAATGCAGAAGACGCTCGATATGGGCTATCCTTTCTGGATTGCGGTGATAATGGGCACTATGACAGGAAGTGCCGGAGGCGTAATTCGTGACGTCTTGCTCAATAATGTCCCAGTGATATTCCATAAGGAGATATATGCCATGGCAAGTGTCTTGGGAGGATGCCTATTCTGGCTGATGAATTATCTCAATGTGGATATGAGAATCAGCGCTACAATCACCTTCATTATAATAGTGGCAATCCGCTTCCTTGCCGTGAGGTATCACCTCTCGCTTCCTATTCTCCATCTGGAACAGGATAAGGAAAAATAAATGTGAATTTGGGGGCGCAAAAGTGTATTTTTGGCACTAAATCAAAGAAAAATGCAGATTTTATTAAAAAAATGCCGAAAAAATTTGCGTAGTTCAGAAAAAGTCCGTACCTTTGCACCCGCAATTAAGAAATAGCATTGCTCACTAATGGTTCGTTAGCTCAACTGAATAGAGCATCTGACTACGGATCAGAAGGTTGCAGGTTTGAATCCTGCACGAATCACATAAGGTGACAATGGCTAGAATTATTTGCAAGGACGGTTCGTTAGCTCAACTGAATAGAGCATCTGACTACGGATCAGAAGGTTGCAGGTTTGAATCCTGCACGAATCACTCAGGATAAGGACAAAGAGGAAATGATATTTCTGATTTGTCCTTTTTTTGTTTTGTAAGTAGGTGATAATAATTATCTTGATTGCCTACTTATACTCAAGTCTTGTAGAAGAGGTGTATGAAAATGCTTATGCGGTTTCTCTGCACCAATTGTTTATTTAAGGATAAAAATAGATGATAAGATGAAATACTATGTGACACATTTCCATATAAAGTGTGACGACGAGTCGGTAAAGGAGCCGAGTCGTGATATCCTTGCTGCGATAGCGGGAGAGTGTGGGTATGAGACATTCATGGAAACTGATGAAGGAGTGGATGGATATGTCCAGACGGATATGTATGATGAGCAGATGCTTGCCGACAGTATAACCGACTTTCCTATAGATGGCGTTGCAGTGACTTACTCCACAGAGGAAGTGGAGGATCAGAACTGGAACCACACTTGGGAGCAGGAGGAAGGCTTTGAGCCGATAATTATCGACCATAAGGCTGTAATCTATGACATACGCCATTCTGACGAGAATGAAATCTCGCAGATGGATGAAGAGATAAAGATTGGCATTCAGGCTCGCAACGCTTTTGGCACTGGTACTCATGAGACCACTCGGATGATGGTTTCACGCCTTTTGAAGTCCGACCTTCAGGGCAAGCGCGTCCTTGACTGCGGTTGTGGTACGGGCATTCTTGCCATTGTAGCTCTGAAATGCGGTGCATCTGAGGCTGTGGCTTACGACATCGATGACTGGAGTGTTGAGAATGCGGAGCATAATGCGCAGGTAAATGGCGTGGGAGAGAATATCCATGTTCTCGAAGGTGATGCAAAGGTGCTGAGTCATGTCAGCGGTGTCTTTGACGTAGTTGTGGCAAATATCAATAGGAATATCCTCCTTAATGATATGGAGACCTTCAAGAGCGTGATGAGCCAAGGTGCACATCTGATGTTAAGCGGATTTTATGAGAGCGACATTCCTATGCTTATCGAGAAGGCAGACGAATTAAGTCTCACTTTAGTGGATAAAACTCAGGATGGCGAATGGTGTTCGCTGGAGTTTCATTCGTAAAAATGCTGCGAAAACAGAGTTTTTTCGTCATTTTTTAGGTTCATCCGACATTTCGAGTGATACGACAATCGTGTAGTGCATAGAGTCTGAG
>SAMEA104315429__coassemble_293_pt1 | contig 62769 bp, 45 predicted proteins | sample SAMEA104315429__metabat2_high_PE_009 | metagenome-assembled genome bin SAMEA104315429 (sample SAMEA104315429) | gut metagenome | biome: Monkey gut; feature: monkey-associated habitat; material: faeces | place: China | collected 2013
GGCTGGAAGCCAATACCGAGAGTAGCGAGAGTAACCCGGGACGCAGTCTCGGGATTATAACAAAGTAGGGGGGAGCTGTCTTGAAGACAGTACCTTGCTGGTGCAAGCTCATTGCATTTTTTTATAAGTAGGTGATAGTTATTACCTTGCAATAACTATGCTTTTACCTTGCAATAACTATGCTTTTACCTTGTAATAACTATGCTTTTGCAATCACTTGAGCATCAGATTGTTACAAGAGGCGTTTTTTGCCTACCGAAACACCGAGAAAAAACGAGGCGTGGGACTGCCTTCACCCATAGTGATGGCAATCCCACGCTTACTGTTTCCCTAATTTCTCCTGCCTGATAACGATGGCGTCAGGAGGTGATAGGGGCGATATATGGACGGATTACTTGATACCCATCTCGCGGAGCAGACGGTCCTGCTTACCCCATTTGTCAATCATATAGACTACGTAGCGGATATCTACACCGATACAGCGAGCGAGCTTGGTGTCGAAGAAGATGTCGCCTGAGAGGCTGTCCCAGTTGCCATCGAAGGCAAGACCGATGAGATTACCGCGTCCATCGAACATTGGACTACCGGAGTTACCGCCGGTGATGTCATTATTAGTGAGGAAGCAGAGCTGCATCTTGCCGGTGGTGCGGTCGGTATAGCGTCCGAAATCCTTGGCAGAGAGAAGCTCGTGCATGACTGGCTCTGCGTAATACTCGAAGTTATACTGTCCTTTGTCAGCAGTTTCCTTATTGCCCTGCTTCATCTTCTTGAGGATGCTCTCAGATGAAGTGTAGTAGCCAGAATCCTTACCGCCAAGGTCGTAGCCTCCTACCTGACCGTAAGAGAGGCGCATGGTGAAGTTAGCGTCAGAATAATGTGGCAGATCCTGCTCCATACGTATCTTTGCATCGCAGAGATAACGCTCCTGGAGAGCGATGAGACTGCTGATGGAATCGATGCCGAGACGAAGTTGTCCGAGGATTTCAGAGAGGTCATAGCTCATCTGGAGACCGAGGTCGCTGTCTATCTTCTTTTTGTTGAAGTATATCTTAGCGTTCTTCTTCATGATGAGGGACTTGGAGAATACTGCATTGACGTATGCTGCGTAGTCGCCGCCAAACTTCTTGTCGATGGTGTTGTAGAAGTCAGGAACCCACTTCTTGTCCACGCACTGACGGTAATTGCGGAGCAATGCCACGAGGATTTCCTTCTCAGTAGCAGCATCCCATGTGTTGCTGTTGTCCTCAAACTGCACGTACTGCTTCTTCTTGTTGCCTTCCGGACCCTTTACAGGCATACCGAGAGCATAGGTGATGGCACGGGATGTGAGTTCAGAACCGCGTACCATTGTCTCCTTGAAGTAAGTCATTACACTCATGAGTCCGTAACGCTGCTGGTAGAGGTCACGCATCTTGTCAAAGTCGAGCTTGCCATTGAGGAAGCCTGTAGATTGCTGATAAGCACGTACCTTATCCTCAAGCTGACGCTTCATGGCAATGATTCCCACAGAGTCGATACATTTGTTCATGCCGATGGCGTTCTTCCAATAGTTGGATGATTGCGCATACTTGGAATCATAGATGATGCGGACAGCCTCATCGGCACGCATGTGGCGGAGCATTACCTCCTGACGGATGCCGCGCACCTTGATACGTGGCTCGTGAACGGCGTCGCGCATCTCCTGAATACCATAGCTGGAGAGGTAACGGCTGGTGCTTCCTGGGTAGCCCATTGTCATGGCAAAGTCGCCATTCTTATAGCCATCGAGCGATACCTTAGCCCATTTCTTTGGGTGATAAGGCACGTTTTTCTCACTGTAAGGTGCTGGTTTTCCTGTCACAGGGTCGCAATATACGCGGAATACAGAGAAGTCGCAGGTCTGGCGAGGCCACATCCAGTTGTCGGTCTCACCGCCAAACTTGCCCATTGACTTAGGGATGGTGAACACGAGGCGCACGTCCGTAAAGTCCTGATATACGGTAAGGTAATACTTGTTGCCCTCATAGAAAGGCTTTACCTCGGCACGGAGAGTGGAGTCCTTTGCCTTCACTTTCTCGTTCTCCTGCTTTTCCACGGCATCGAGGAGCTCCTGCTGCTTAGCAAGAGACATCTCGAAGATGCCCTGCTTGGCGAGGCGGTCGGTGATATCGTCCTGTGATACCATGAATCCTACATAGAGGTCTTCGTTAGGAAGTTCCTCCTTGAATGACTGTGAGCAGAATCCATTGAGCATATAGTCATGCTCCACAGTGGAATGTTTGCGGATTGACTCGAAGCCGCAGTGGTGGTTGGTGAATACAAGTCCGTCAGGAGAAACGACTACTCCTGAGCAAAAGCCACCAAAATTTACTACTGCGCGACCGATGGCATCATCGTCAGCGAAGAGTTTGCTCTGTGGCAGCATGAAGCCTTCTGCCTGCATCTGTCGGAATGCGGCAGCAGGAAGATTGTAGAGGGTCCACATTCCCTCATCGGCACGCGCCGTTGACGTGAAGCACATCATGGCGATGAAAGCGCAAAGCGATACGAAACTGCTGATTTTTCTCATGTTTTCTGGTTATTGATTTTTTCTATTTTTTTCACCTTAATATATAGAGGTGACTGATTTTCAGCGTGCAAAGGTAATTATTTTGCGTCAATTTACCAAATAACATCGTGATTTTCACGTTTTTTAGTGTTGTTTGGTTGTTTAGTTGTTTAGTTGTTTGGTTGGATGTAATAATATTGCACACAACAAAAAAACAAAACAACTAATCAGTCTGGAAGACTGCACCGGGCGAAGCGAGAGTAACCCGGGACGCAGTCTCGGGATTATAAGAATGATAAAAAGAAAGCTGTCTGGAAGACAGTACCAAAAGCACAAGAATATACTCAATGCAAGGTACTGTCTTCCAGACAGCTGATTTCCTGTATGTATCATATAGTCCCGAGACTGCGTCCCGGGTTACTCTCGCTTCGCTCTGTATTGGCTTCCAGCCAAATCTACCATATATTCAACAAAATCACAAAACAGCAAAAAGTTAAGATTACATAAATTTAGAAGGATATATTCGTGTTTGTGACGCTAAAACAATATCTTTGCGTTTCAACACAACTAAAACGCAATCATTATGTCAACAAACTTAGAACTCATAATCAGACTTATAGCCGCTATGCTGCTCGGCGGCATAATAGGTATAGAGCGCGAATACAGGGCAAAAGACGCTGGATTCCGCACGCATTTCCTCGTCAGCGTGGGTAGCGCACTGTTCTGCGTAGTGTCACAATACGGCTTTGGAGACGATATGAAGGATGCCTCGCGAGTGGCAGCGCAAGTGGTTTCGGGCATTGGTTTCCTCGGTGCCGGCACCATTATCTTCCAGAAAAACGTGATAAGAGGACTCACCACTGCCGCCGGACTGTGGGTCACTGCCGCCATCGGACTTGCCTGCGGCACGGGAATGATTATGGTAGCTGCTATGGTCACCGTGATGGTGCTGGTGGGACTTGAGGTAATCAATGCGTATCTGCCACAGGTCAGCACCACTTCTGTCGCTGTGACTTTCACCTCTTACAATAAAGATAGCGTCGGAAGAGCTGTCGATGGACTAAAAAAGGAATGCATCGAAATGTATTCCTATGAAATGAAATACCACCATACTCCGCAGGGATTGCTATACGAAGCGAAGTTGGAAATGAAGGTCAAGCGTGGCAATCACCACGAGAGACTCATCGAATTCCTGAATGAATTTGATGACGTATCTATCTCTTGCATCGAGTGATACGCTGTGATTTCACTGCAAAAACTTTGCTGAAACAGCAGCATCTTACTGCAATGCGGCGCTTGCCAGCACGAAGTAGAGCACTGCAATGAAGAAGATAAGGATAAGAAATCTCACCCACTGGAATATCTTCTGAAATCTTTTTGCCTGTTCGAAAGTCATAGTTGTAAGGGGTTGAGGGTTAAATAAAATATCAATAAATAAAAATATAGAAAGATATATGAGGTCGTTTTTTTTTATTTTTATTTATTGATATTTTATTATCTATCTGCGGTTAAGCAGTAAACTTCTCCATACCGCGAAGCAAATGGCGGAGACTACTGAGCAATAACTGTGACTCCTGAATGATATTGAGGAACACTGTGGTAGATTCGATGTTGACAGTATGCTGCTGCATAGAGTCAATCACCTGCTTACGGTAGTCGGAAAGGCTACGCTGCAAGCCCTCAGCCTTCTCTCTGGTCTGCGCTACACAAGCGACACTGGTGCAGTTTTCACACTGATGGAAGATGTCTATCACCTGCTTTTGCAGCTTCTGGAAGGTGTAAGCGAATTCCCCTGATACAGGAGAGAAATTATTGCCTATATGCTCACGGCATGGGTCATTGATACGCTTGAGACAGAATATCATCTGCTCCACGGCGTTATTGGCAAGGAAGTACCACGTATTCTTCTCCACAGCAAGGATATTATCAATCCTTCTCAGACCGATGATGTCGCGACGGCGCTGGCGCTTCATCTGCTTACGGGCTGTCTCTATCTGGTGAGTGGCATGGCGAAGCGGACGATATTCCTCATGCAGGAAGGCGTCAGTGATACGCTGATAGCAGTCGGCTGCAAAGCGAAGCTGCTCCTTATTGCAGTAATCCACGTGCTGCTTGAGCAGGCTCCAGCGCTCTGCCTTGTCCTGAGACCGAAGCATTTTCTTGAAGATAACGTCCTCTTCTGGCTCCTGAGTGGTAGGAGTGTATTTCATATTGCTTCTTATAAGGAGGAAAATAGCGAGGACAATAGCGCATATCATGAATACTGAAGAACCGAAATACATACCATTTGTCACAAGATAACAGATGATGAAAGCGGCTCCTGCCGTGATAAACCATCCACCGATGACGCTCAGCACGCCAGTGATACGGAATACTGCGCTCTCTCTGCTCCATGCTCTGTCAGCAAGGCTGGAACCCATTGCCACCATGAATGTCACGTAAGTGGTAGAGAGTGGCAACTTCATACTTGTGCCCATAGCCACGAGCAAGCCAGCAAGAACAAGGTTGACAGCGGCACGGATAAGGTCGAATGCGGCACCGTCAGCCAGCACTGAGGAGTCAGGATTGAAGCGACTGTCCACCCATCTGCCTATTTTCTTAGGTATAAAGCCTGAGATTGCTGCGGCAGTCTTCTGGGTATTGCGTACCAATACTCTTGCTACTGCGCTCGAACCGAACATTTCATCGCCTTCATCCTGACGTGAGAGATCGACAGAAGTCTTGACTACATTCTGCGCTTTCTTTGAGAATACGAGCGCAAGCACCATTACTATGCCGGCAAGGACGAGATATATCATCGGGGTCTTGGCGGTATCCATCAGCGAATCCATCATGAATGTGTGGACATTGCCATCACCATTTGCCATGAAGTCATTGTAAGCATCAAGTCCTGTCAATGGCACTCCGACAAAGTTGACAAGGTCATTGCCTGCGAAAGCCATAGCAAGGGCGAATGTACCCAAGAGTACTACAAACTTTAGCACTGGCACTTTCAGCGCACTGAGCACTGTCATAACCACAGAGAAGACCACAAAGCCACCTCCAAGGATAGTCCAGGTATTATCATTGATGAGTTCTTTCAGTTCAGGAGTCATGATGCTGGAACCCTTCAGACCATTGATGAGCAGGAACCAAATGATGCTTGTCACCGCAATACCAGCGAAAATACCAATCTTCAGCGAAGAGCTTACCAGTCCGTCATGGTTGCCCTGCACGTCAGTAGTGGTGCCATTGACACGATATGTGAATGAGAAAATGATGCGGGCAAGCCACTGCACCAACGTACCAAGCACGAAAGCGATTGCCACACTGAGGAAGATACCGAGGATCACGCTCAATGCCTTCTCCGTATTGAGCAGGTCACCCATGGTCAGTAGCACTCCGTCAGGACTTGTAGCGCCGCCTATTATCTTAATCAAAGCAATGGCAAAAGCGCCACCGAGCAGCTCAAAGACCATGCTTACGGTCGTAGAAGTCGGCATTCCGAGGGTGTTGAAAATGTCAAGGAGAACCACATCTGTCACCATAACGGCAAGGAAGACGCACATCACGTCATAGAAAGAGAAATACTCCGGCGTCATGATGCCGTGACGTGCAACGTCCATCATGCCGTTGCTCATAGATGCACCAGCAAACACTCCGATAGCGGCAATCAGTACGATGGTGCGGAATTTAGCCACCTTAGCGCCGATGGCGGAGTTGAGAAAGTTCACTGCGTCATTGCTTACGCCCACTACGAGGTCGAAGATTGCAAGCACGATGAGGAATACCACGATTCCTAAAAAGAATGTACTCATGTTGTTTTATGCTACTTTTAGAATTCTGCTGCAAAAGTATCAACATGATATTACAATCCTGTTACATGGATATTAAAAGGGTGTTGCAAATAAAAACACTCTGTAATATATGGTGTTTATTTAATAACACCAATTATTTTGAGCCTTTTTTTCTTCTTCTTATTATTGTTTGCTATGCTGCTTAGCGGACGAAAATAATTGATAACTCATATTTCTTTTGTGAATATTCTGATATGGGGATTACTGTCGAGATTGGTCTGGAATAACAATTCTGTTTACTAAAAAAGATTAAAAGCGACCTAAAAGTTTACATATTTGCAAACTTTTATGTATTTTTGCACAGCCTTAAAGACATCGATTATGTTTGAACAACCAGAATTTGAAATAATATATTCTGAAGAAGTTATTAAATTTCTCAATTCCTTGGAAAACAAGGTAAAAGAGAAAATCATGTTTAATATCAATAAGCGCAAATACGTAATAGATAATGAACTTTTCAAGAAATTGAAAGGTAGCGACATCTGGGAATTTAGAACTAAATATAATGGTTCTATTTACAGAATATTTGCTTTCTGGGATACAGAAACAGATACACTTGTCATTACAACACATGGCATAATAAAGAAAACTCAAAAAACGCCACTGAAAGAGATTCAAAGGGCAGAAGCAATACGAACAGAATACTTTAACGAGAAAAATAGATAACTATGGCAATAATGAAATATTATACAGAGGGTGAAGCTTTAGACAAAGTGCTTGGTGAAAAAGGAACCCCATTGCGCAATCAATATGAAGCAGACATGAATGCTTTCCTGATAGGTGAAGCAATCAAGAAAGCTCGTCAGTCTAAAAACCTTACACAAGAGGAACTTGGAGCAATGATTGGAGTGAAGAAATCGCAAGTTTCTCGTATCGAAAAAGGAAGCAACATAACCTTTGCTACCATGGCAAAGATATTCAGAGCTATGGGAATATCAGCCAGTTTTGAGATGGCAGGAATAGGTAAGGTTGCTCTATGGTAAAAAAGATAGGTGGTCAAAATAATTCTTGACCACCTATCTTTTTTTATAATTTATTTACCCTCAAGGGTGTATCTCACGCCGACGTTGAGATTAAAGTTGAGATTTTTCTCCTTATATATGGTGTTGAGGGAGGACTTGTCATCGAAATAATAACTGATACCTGGCTCTGCATAGATGCCGATATTATGGAGAATATCAAGCTGTAAGCCGATGGAGGCATTGACAGACATCTGCAATGGCTTGGTGGTGATGGTCTCCTTGTCGGTCTGGCGACTCTTTCCACTGATGATATAGTCCTTGGTCCTGTGACCAGAGACGCACTGTTCGGCGAGTAATCCCGCTGACATATAGAGGCTAAATGGGCGGTAAGTGAGCGCTTTATACCTCATATTGAGCGGAATACCGACGTAATCCAACTGCTGCGAGCCGGCGATGCGATTCTCATTGGTGCCTTCGCTCATGTCGGAAGAGAGGCGAGTGTAGGTCAGTCCGCTCTCTATAGCGAGGCGATTGGTGAGCTGATAGGCTGCGTTAATGCCGAATCTGACTGGCAGATGATGCTTATACTCGGTCTTTACTTCCCGTCCCTGATTGAAAACGGCTATGCCAAGCATCGGATTATCTTCCCAAGAGCATCCTCCATCGCCCATTGCTAAAAAGACTTCTGCCATAGAGCGCATCGCTGTAGATGAGCCCATAGAGCCTGATGCTCCTGTTCCTATTGTCCAGCGGGATGGAGATTGGGGCGTGATGGCGGCGTATTGACGATATTGATCGGCAGTGCTGGCGACGCGACGACGGGATTTCTGAGCTACGGTAGCCGCGCTATCAGCGGACTGGCTGGTAACGGTGGCTACGTGGGGAGTGGCTTCCTGCACGGCGATGTCGGCGGTGGAAGCGGATGATTGCCCGGTAACGCGGGCAACACGGTAGCGATCGCTTGCGGCATTATTGCGGATGCTTGCGCCATTGTTGCGGATGCTTGTCATGATTGCTGCGCCTTTATGGGCGCTGGTGCCCTTTTCATAAGGGGATGCGGCATCTTCCTTAGGGGCAATATCCTCACTCTGATGGGACGGTAGGAGAGGTGAGTCCTGCGCAATGTTGCCCTTTTGTGCATCGAAAGGAAGGAAAAAGAAGCCTAACAGCAATGCTATGCAAGCCACGGCAGCTACTCCAGCCGCACGGAAAAGAGTGCGAGAAAGAGACAGGCGCGGTGCTTTTACGGGATTATAAGCAGGCTTTCGCTCTGCCAAACCCTTTGAAATACCTTCCCATAATCCCTCTGGGGCATCCATTTCATAGTTGCCCATGCGGTCATGTATATCCTTTTGCCAGTCTTTTTTCATATTCAGATGGAGTTGGAGTTTAGGTATTGTTTTATCTTTCTTGCGAGCATGGCTTTCGCCTTATGCAGTTGAGAGGCAGAAGTGCTTTGCTTTATGCCGAGTATCTGTGCGATTTCCTTATGGCTTTTATCGTCGATGACGTATAGATTGAACACTGTGCGGTAGCCGTCAGGCAGTTCCTGAATGAATCTATGCAGCACTTCAGATGGTATCTGGTCTGTAATCAAATCGTCATCGGATGCTTCGAACTTTTCCCCTTCCATATCCACGATGTCTAACCTGCTATTTGCCTTGATGTGTTTCAACGTCTCATTGAGCGTTATTCTGCCCATCCAGGCTTTGATAGACCCCCTTCCACGGTATTCGAAGTCATCCAATGACGAGAATATCTTGATGAAAGACTCTTGCAATACGTCCTTGATATCCTCGTCATTACAGAGGTATCGGGAGCACATAGCAGTGAGGTAGCGCACATTTTGGCTGTAAAGCCGCTCCAAAGCGACGTTATCACCATTGCGCGCCTTCCGAAGCATCTGCTCCTCATCGGACGTTTTATTAAACAAGAGTCCAAGCACTGGTTTACGAATTAGTTTACGCAGCGGTTGAGCGAAAGCGGTTCCACTGCCATTTTAGGATTATTCTTGTGCATCAGGAGAGAGAATTCCGCTGACTTCTTGCCACTGAAAGAGTTCCAGTTGACCTTGATTTTCACGCTGTCAGTCTTGTCTTTCCAGATGGAATTGAGGTCGAAAGCGATGAGAGCATCGCCCATTCTGCCACGGGTATCGCCCTTGGCATTATGAGTAAGATTAAATTCATACTCATTATCTTTGTTTACTCCGCCCACAAGATTGAACACATGGGTAGTGTATCCGCTCCAGAGTGTGCGCAGACGCAATGTGAGGAAGCCGTCTTCAGCCACGGTCACCCAGTCGCGCATTATCTCTACAGGGTCATTTCCATATACTTTCAGGTCGTCATCTCCGAGCGTCATCACTGGATTCTTAGTGCGAATGCTGTCTATCCAGTTTATTTTCACGTTGCGATAGCTGCCATTAGTCGCTGTCTCGTCTTCATAATTTACGAGTGCGCGCACTGTCTTTTCTCCGAAAGGAGATGCCTTGAGGTTTGTAGGAACGAGGACAGTCTTGTCATCGAGCTGCATGGTGAAGCCTTCGGCACCGTTAGGATATACGGTCACGAGGGCGGTAGGGCGGCGTACATCGTCCCAAGAACTGTCATTATCACATGACATGAATGATAACATGGCAACTATAAGTCCCATTGCAAGGATGGAAATTCTGATTTTCTTCATATTGTCTTTGATTTTTAAGTTTATCTACCCATTAAATCTAAGATATGCGAAAATCTTGCCTGGACGATGGAAAAAAAATAAGAAAAAAATGAAAAAAGCCTCCAGAAGCCCTCAGAAGACCATTTTTTCTTTATGTAATAACGGAGTGATAACTATCAGAAATATCCTTTTTCTTAGTGCTGCAACGGAGTGATAACCACCAGAAGAGTCCTGTTTCTTAGTGCTACAACGTAGTAAAAGGAATTAGAAGTATCTCTTCCAACTCCATTCCAATGCGAAATAAATGCCGATGGCGGTGAAGAATCCCGCTATTGCATCGACGGCATAGTGAGGCAAGAGATACACCGTTCCCATGCAGAGGAAGGCGTATGGCACTGCCCAGATGAGGGCAAACTTCCACTCTTTGAGTCTGAGAGCCATGAGCATAGTGAGCGTTGATACTCCGACGTGGCTGCTTGGGAATGCCGCTGTAGGTCTTTCTCCTGCGTCGTGGCTGGTCTGCACGAGTCCTCTGAAGAAGCCATCTTCCCATCCTGGGATAGGGAGACACTCGGTATGTGAGGCAAAATAGGTGCCTACGGCAGGGAAATGTCCAGCCTGTATGTTGTCGAGACCTACGGCGAGGTAGTAGTATTGCGGTCCTGCTACAGGGAAGAGGTCGAATATTACGTAATATATAAAAAAGGAGGAGACGAGTATATACGCCACTTTCTGAAAGTCATTGTACCTCTTGAAGAAGATATAGAACACCAATGAGGCAAACATGAGGAAGTAGAAGGCGTAGCCCATAGACATAAGTTCGGAGACAATGCGTGAAGGGAACGCCTTGCTCCATACCAAAGCCGGCTGGAAACCAAAGAGATACTGATCCCAAGCGGCGAAGATGTGGTCGAGATTATCGAAATGGCAGTTGAGTAGATACGTGTCGGGGTACCACCATCCCAGCGTGACGAATAGCAAAACGATGCGTGCCAAGGCAATCATACGGCAGGTCCATAGGCGATATACTATCCACATTGCCACTGTGAGAAGCATCACGCGCACTCTCCACCATATCAATTGTTCCGGGTCGGGGATGCTGGTATATGTGAAAGCGATGAGCAATAGGGTGAAGATGCCATATAGCATCATGCCTATCTCTGCAGGGAAGAGCCACTTATACGGTCTTGTCTCTGCCTTTCTGCTAATCATTTCCTGTAACCATGCAGACCATCCGCCGTTCTTTTTCTTTGCCATTACTACCTTTATGAAGTTACACTGATGTCCAACAGCTAATGAATCAAGAATAAAATATCAATAAATAGAAATAAACAAATATATATTTTTTTCTTTGTTTCTTTGTTTTCTTTGTTTTTCTCTATTGATAATTTAATCTTCCCCACGTCTGTGGGGACTGAGGGGCACACTATTTTATTTGTTTATATTTTATTTTTTATTACAGCCATCCATTGTCCTTATACCAAGCCATCGCCTCTTTCACACCGCGTTCGAGATTATACTCTGGAGAGTAATCGAGGTCGCGACGTGCTGGAGAGATGTCGCATTTCCAGTTGCGTTGGCGCAGGATGTGGTATTTGTCATTGTTGAGAGCCGACACTTTGCCCGTCATCTTTCCCCAACGGTCGCCCACTGCCGTGATGATACGCAGGAGCCAAAGCGGTGCCTTGATGCGAAGAAGGAAGGAAATGCCAAGCTCGCGCTGGATAAGGTCGGAGAAAGTGCGTGAGTCATAGACCTCTCCGTCGCTCAGGAAGTATGCTTTTCCTATGCAAGCGTCATGCTCCATCGCCTTGAAGACAGCCTGTACGACGTCCTTTACATATACGAAAGTGATGTCCTGGCGTGAATATCCCACAGCGAAATCGGTGTGTCCCTTGATGCTTTTCGCCATAAGGAAATAGTCAGTCTCGCGTGGTCCATAGACTCCAGTTGGGCGGAGTATCACCAATGGCAGATTCTTTCTTTCGCGAAGCCACTGCTCAGCCATGAGTTTACTTTTGCCGTAAGCGGTGTTTGGCTTAGGAGTGTCGGTGTCGAGGATGTCGGTATGCGGCATTTCCTCGCGTATAGCTCCGAATATACTGAGGGAAGAGAGATAGACGAAGCGCTTTAATGGCTGTGCCGTCTCTTCGAGAGCGAGGACGAGATTCTTGGTTCCCTCCGTGTTGATGCGGAAGAAATCGTCGGCATTGATACACTTTGTGGCGCCTGCTGCATGGACTACATAGTCGAACTGCAAGTCGCTTAGTGCCTCTTTCATCTGCTCTATGGACGAAAGATTGAGCTCAATAAAGTGGATGCGCTGGTCGGTGAGGTACTTTCGGTTGGTGGTCTTCCTCACTGCGGCATATACTTCGAGTCCTCTTTCGAGGGCTTCTTCCACTATGAAACTGCCTATGAAGCCGGAGGCTCCTGTGATAAGAATCTTGCTCATAATTGATTATTATATCGGCTTAGTCTATAAGTGAATAGTGAATAGTGAAAAGTGAATAGTGAAAAATCGCGCTGACGCGGTTGCGGTAACTAACTAACGTCAGCCGGTAACGCGACGGACACAATGGCGGATACTTAGAAACGCAAGCCGGAGTATGTATCCGGCCTCCCCCTCACAGGGGGATAAGAGGGGGTCTATGGGATAAGAGAGAACTAATCTTTCAGCACGAGGATGGACTCAGGACCCATATTGAAGAGCAAATCGAGGATGCTCATGTCGGGGAGAAAGCCTTGGCGCGATTGAAACACTTGATAGTAGGGCTTCAGTTCTGGCTCCGACTGCCCGTCAATGCGGATTTCTCCGGGAGCGGACTGCACGCCAGCAGTGACTAAAGGCACGGCAAGTGCATCGTCATGTGGGAGCAACTGTGGGGCTGGGATGCCGATAAGGTCGCATAAAGTCTCTATTATCTCCATGTTATATTGCAGGAGGAAGTCCCAATTATAGTGGCTTTCGGCGTTCTCCTGCGGCGTTCTCTTATGGAAAAACGGCTCTATATCGTCTGCGTAATACTCGAAGAAGGGCGAAGAACCATAGGCTGTGGCGAGAGCTTGCCAGTGAAGGCGTCGCCAGTTGTTGTGGTCGGAGATGCGGATGTCGCAGATATTGGCGTGCTTCGAGCCCTCTACAGGCACAGAGAGCGTCTGCGGACCGGTCGCTGTTGCTATGGTGTAGCGGTTGCGAATGGTCTGCTTGCGGAAGTTTTCTCTTGTGTCTATGTAGGCTTCTGCCTGGCATTGTGCCAGTTGGCGGAACCATGAGACTGGGGGAAAGAGGGCAGTGGATAGGAGCATTTTATTAAATGAAGAATGTAGAATGAAGAATGAAGAATGGCTAACGCCGTTGCGACTTGTTCTTTAAGTGAAAAGTGAAGAGTGAAAAGTGAAGAGTGAAAAATCGCGCTGACGCAGTTGGGAGACCGCAAGCTGAAGAGCGTAACCAAAGAAAGCCCCTCCAGGGAGGGGTTGGGGAGGGCTCCCCTACTTCTTCTTAGGTCTGCGACGTGCCCATCCTTCTTCTGCAAAGTCAGGCATTTCGCTACGTAAATCTTCCTTTTTACCACGACGACGGCTCTGGTCATTGCCACCTTTGAAGAACTGGCGCCAGTCGCCTGTCTCCGGCATACCAGCCACATCAGCGTCGAAATCCCTATGTTGTCCGCGCTTGCTCTTCTTCTCAAAGCGTGAGAAATCACCGTTATCACGATGCTCTTCGCCACGACGACCGCCACGAGAGCTATCCTTTCTGTCGCCACGACCGCCACGTGCTGCGTCTCTGCCCTCGCTTCTTCTTCCGCGTCTTGCATCAGAAGGCGCATCGGAAGGCTTGCTTCCATCTTCGTTGCAGCGCACCTGACGTCCCTTATAGAATGTTCCATCGAGGGCTTTCATCACCTTCTTGGCGTCACGGTCAGGCACTTCGATGAATGAGAAGCCTGCCATGAGGTCGATATGTCCCACTTCCTGACGACCCTGCACATGACGATTGACAAACTGCATCACCTCGCCAGGATAGAAACCATGATCCTTACCGAGATTGATGAAGAGACGAGTGAAGCCAGCCTCAGCCGTTCTTGGTCCGCGCTTTCCGCGCTCGCCACGTCCTTCTGTGCGCTCGCCACGCTCCTTCTTGGTAGAAGGCTTGATGATTTCCGGCGCATCTGCATAGTATTGGAGGAAGCGTCCGAACTCACGGCTCACCATCTTCTTGAGGATATCCTCCTTATCCACATACTCGAAATGGCGGCGTATCTCGGTCATGAAAGGCGCTATCTGGTCTTCATCCACATCGACTTTCTCTATCTCGTCGATGGCACGGAAGAGCTGCTTGGTGCAGATCTCCTGTGGAGTAGGCAGATCACCATCGACAAACTCCTTGCCTATCTGCTTTTCTACGGCACGAATCTTATGCTTCTCACGAGTGTGAATGATGGCGATAGAGGTGCCTTTCTTGCCCGCTCTGCCAGTACGTCCAGAGCGATGGGTGTAGGATTCTATATCGTCAGGCATGCCATAGTTGATGACATGAGTAAGGTCATCGACGTCAAGTCCACGCGCTGCCACGTCAGTAGCCACGAGAATCTGAATCATGTGCTGACGGAATTTCTGCATAGTGAGGTCTCTCTGCTGCTGAGAGAGGTCGCCGTGGAGCGAATCAGCATTATATCCGTCGCGGATAAGATGGTCAGCCACCTCCTGAGTCTCCAGTTTGGTGCGGCAGAACACGATGGCATAGATGCGTGGGTAGAAATCCACTACACGCTTGAGCGCAAGGTATTTATCCTTGGCATTGACGAGGTAATAGACATGATTGACGTTTTCCGCGCCCTCATTGCGTGAGCCTACCACAATTTCCTCATAGTCACGCAGATACTGCTTGGCCACTCTCTCCACTTCGCGTGACATCGTAGCCGAGAAGAGCAGAGTGCTATGGTTTTCCGGAATCGACTCGAATATCTCGTTGATGCTCTCCGAGAATCCCATATTGAGCATCTCGTCAGCCTCGTCGAGCACTATTTTCTTTACGTTGTCGAGCTTAGCGTAGCCACGGTTTTTGAGGTCAATGAGTCGTCCAGGCGTAGCCACGATAATCTGAGCGCCATGCTTCAGAGAGTGGTGCTGATTGATAATGGACGTACCTCCATACACAGGCACGATGTGCAGCCCATGTATATACTTGGCAAATTCCTTCATATCGTCGGCTATCTGCAGGCAGAGCTCGCGTGTAGGCGCCACTACTACAGCCTGAGTGCGGCGGTCGGAAGTGTCGATACTCTGGATGAGAGGCAGTCCGAAAGCCGCTGTCTTGCCCGTACCGGTCTGTGCGAGGGCAATAAGGTCAGAGTCTTCAGAGGCGAGGAGGAAAGGGATGGTCTTCTCCTGCACAGGCATAGGGTGTTCAAAACCGAGTTCTTCGATAGCGCGTCTTATATCTTCGTTGACGCCAAGTTCTTCAAATGTCTTCAATGTTTGTCTTTTTTGGGGTTGTGGGTTATGGGTTGCAGGTTGTTGGTTTGGCAGTGGATATTCTTGCTTTTTTATGCGTTGAGTGATTATTCTTACAATACTACCGGAAACCGAAAACCAAAAACCGAAAACCTTAATAAATATATTTGGCTACAAAGTTACGAAATTATTGTGAGATAAGCAAATAATGAAGGGGAATGCAAATTATTTTTTTTTAATAATTATTTTTGCATAATCAAAATAATAGTCGTAACTTTGCAATCGAAACCAAAGTAAACCAGACAGATATATGAAACTGAAAATAAACCCATTCGTCGTTTCGGGTCACATTCCGGCGGAATATTTCTGCGACCGTCAGGAAGAGGCTCAGAGACTGCAGGATTTCCTTTGCAATCAGCAGAATGTCGTATTATCGGCAGCAAGGCGCATGGGAAAGACGGCATTGATAGATCATGTATTTGAGCGCCCCGTGATAGCCGACAATTTCATCACCGTTTCCATAGATATCCTCGACACCTCCAACCTCGGAGAGTTTGTCTTCGTGCTCGGCAATGCCGTATTCGACCGTGTGGCAAAGCGTAGCGAGAGGATGCTGAAGAGCTTCACCCGGATTATGAAATCCATACAAGCCTCCTTCGGATACGACCCCATACAGGGCACTCCTACATTCGACATCAAGCTCGGAGAGATAGTCAAACCGGAATACACTCTGCGCGAGATATTCGAGTTTCTTGACTGTGCAGACCGTCGTTGCCTCATCGTGGTAGATGAATTTCAGCAGATTGTCTATTATCCAGAGAAGAATGTAGAAGCCACTTTGCGCAAGCATATCCAGAAAGTGAGGAATGCCAACTTTGTATTTGCTGGCAGTCACCGAAGGATAATGAGCGAGATTTTCGGGTCGGAGAGCAGACCTTTCTACAACAGCGCCCGACTTATAGAACTCGAACCCATAGATTTCTCCATCTATTCCGCCTTCGCAAAAAAGCTTTTTCAAGCCGATGGCAAAGACATATCTGAGGAAGCAATCAGGGAAGTCTATGACACTTTCAAGGGTGTGACCCTCTACAATCAGCAGATAATGAATGATGCCTACAACTCCACGCCTGAAGGAGAATGCTGCGACCGAGAGAGCATCAGCATCCTTATCTCCAACTACATACAGGAATGCAGCACCAAGTTGCGCGAACTCCTGCAGTTTGTCACCGAGCAGCAAAAGGGCGTGCTCTATGCCATTCTCGAAGATGAGCCTGTAAAGGCAATTACGTCGGGGGCTTTCACTAAGAAGCATCATCTGAAGTCGCCAAGCGCCACTCAGTCTGCCGTAAAAGCATTGCTCAAGATGGACATGATTACTAAGAAAGAGGGTTTCTACAGCATCTGTGATCCTCTGATGGATAATTGGCTTAGAGCCACTGTCTTGAAGGAAAGATAATAGGACATGAGCGCGATGCAAAGTGAAAGTAAAAAGGATAGGAATGTATCTTTTTGACATACACTAAGCGAGCGAGAATGAAGAATCCTGCAGCGAGGGCGACCGCGCACCTAAATTCGGCATTTATCAGTAAAAAGGCAAGACACTGACAGCCAGAGAAATAGCAACCGGAGCAATTTCCCTACAGGAAGAAAAGGGCGATTTCGCAATGAAAAAGCATAGTTTTTGCCTTTTAATAACATAGTTATTACATTGCAATAGCATAGTTATTACGCCCTAATAGCATAGTTATCACACGGTAATAGCATAGCTTTCACCGCCAAAGACTAATTTTCCCTCCCGTCAAAGGGCAGATATAGTCGGGCAAGGCTCGATTTTCGCCAGAAAAGGGCCTGCAAAAGTGGTGGTAAGAAAATATCATATAGTAAACAATTAAACGATTATTATAGCATTATGTCATACAATACTCATACTCTCTCCAACGGACTTCGCATCATCCACCTGCCTAAGCAAGGCGAGGTGGTCTATTGCGGATATGCAATCAATGCCGGTTCGAGGGACGAGATGCCGGGAGAAGAGGGGCTGGCACACTTCTGCGAGCACATGACTTTCAAAGGCACTGCGCACCGCTCACCTATACAGATTATCAATACTCTGGAACTTGTGGGCGGCGAACTCAATGCTTTCACCTCCAAAGAGGACACCTTCTACTATGCCGCCATTCTGAAACAGCATTTCACAAAGGCTGCCGACCTGCTGACGGACATCGTATTCCACAGCACTTACCCTCAGCAGGAGATGGAAAGGGAGATGGAGGTGGTCTGCGACGAGATAGAGAGTTATCGCGACTCGCCTGCCGAACTGATATACGATGAGTTTGAGAATGAGGTCTTTGCAGGGCATTCCATCGGGCATAATGTGCTCGGCGAGAAGGAGACGGTGAGGAATTTCCGCCACGAAGACTGCGCACGCTTCACCCATAGGCTTTACCGTCCGGACAACAGCGTATTCTATGTGGTCGGCGACATCGACTTTCAGCGCTTGGTGAAAGGACTGGAGAAGTCATTCGCCACAGACCCTGTGCAGTCCGCTTACGACGCCACAACAGACAGAAGGACTGAGGATTACGCTTTCAGCGGAATGCGCTCCGCACTGCTTGGCGCACGAAAAGACGACAAGGAGCAGATGACCCACCAGTCGCACGTGATGATGGGAACGGCATTCCACGGCGACACGGAGTCGCGCCGCATCGCCCTTTTCCTGCTCAATAATATCCTTGGCGGTCCGAGTATGAACTCTCGTCTCAATCTCTCACTTCGCGAGCGTCGCGGATTGGTATATACCGTGGAGAGCAATATGACGACATACACTGACGCGCTGCTATGGAATGTCTATTTCGGATGCGACCAGCATGACGTCAATCGCTGCATTAGATTGGTGAAGAGCGAGTTGCATAAGCTTGCGAAAGCGCCACTCTCAGCCAAAGCCATCGCAATGGCGAAGCGCCAGATAAAGGGACAGATAGCCCTCTCAGCCGACAATTCGGAGAATTATGCCATCAGTATGGCGAAGCAATTCCTGCACAAAGGCACGCTGAAAAGCATCCCCCGACTCTATGAAAACGTGGATGCCGTCACCCCAGAGCAGCTCCATCGCCTCGCCAGCGAAGCGCTCTCCGACTCACAGCTCTTTACGCTGGTGTTCAGTTAGTTGCCTCTTTCAGCGGTTCCAGTTCTATATCAGTTCTGCCCCACCCCGTCCGTCGCCCGTCGTCACCACTGTTTCAGCCGCATTACCGACTGATATAAGCAGGGAGTCCAGCCACCAGTTATCATCCTTATACTCTTCTTTTCTATGAAAAGCAGCAGTTTTTTTGGTAATATGGCGATAAATAAGTAAATTTGCAGAAATTTTTATTTATAATAAGAGGTAATGGGAATTACATCAATAGCAAGATTTTACTTCCACAAACGCCAGAAAGAACTGGAACGACACGAGAAGGAAGGCGTGCAGATGCAGGCAGAAGTGCTGAAAAGTCTGCTCGAAAGAGCCAGTGACACTGAGTATGGACGTGACCATATCTTCAATATGACACGCTCATACGAGGAGTTTGCGCATAACGTACCTGTCAACACCTACGAAGAACTCAAAGGTGACATCGACCGTATGCGCCACGGCGAAAAGGACATACTGTGGCCAGGCGTCGTCAAATGGTACGCCAAATCATCTGGAACTACAAATGATAAGTCCAAATTCATCCCTGTAAGCGACGAGGGATTGCAAAACATTCACTATCAAGGCGGTAACGATGCCGTAGCGATGTATCTGCAGAATAATCCCAAGAGCCGACTTTTCGACGGTAAATCACTCATTCTCGGCGGTTCACACTCATCAAACTATAACGTCGCTGGCTCGCTCGTCGGCGACCTCAGCGCTATACTTATCGAGAATATCAACCCGATAGTAAACCTCGTCAGAGTGCCTGACAAGCGCACAGCCCTCATCTCCGACTTTGAGGTAAAACGCGACAAGATAGCTGAGATTTGCCTTCACAAGAACGTGACAAATATCTCCGGCGTGCCGTCGTGGATGATGTCAGTGCTGCAACGCGTCATGGAGCTATCAGGCAAGCAGCACCTTGAGGAGGTATGGCCTAATCTGGAGGTCTTCTTCCACGGAGGCATCGCCTTCACACCGTACCGCAAGGCATACGAGCAACTTATCACTTCGCCTGATATGCACTATATGGAGACCTATAATGCGTCGGAAGGTTTCTTCGGACTTCAGAATGATCCGGAGGACAAGAGCATGCTGCTCATGCTCGATTACGACGTGTTCTACGAGTTTATACCTATGGACGAATTTGGTAAGGAAAACCCTACCGTAGTGCCGCTCGAAGGCGTCAAGGTGGGAATAAACTACGCCATGCTCATCAGCACCTCATGCGGACTGTGGAGATACCTCATCGGCGACACCGTAAGATTTACATCACGAAACCCATATAAATTCGTAATCACTGGAAGAACAAAGCATTTCATCAACGCTTTCGGAGAAGAACTCATCATCGACAATGCCGAGAAAGGACTGCAATATGCCTGCAAGAAGCACGGCGCACAGGTGAGAGAATACACTGCCGCACCGGTCTTCAGGGATGAACACACCATTCCTCACCATCAATGGGTGATAGAATTCTCATGCCCTCCTGACGATGTGGAAGCATTTGCCGACACTCTCGACGCCAAACTGCAGGAGCTCAACTCCGACTATGAGGCAAAGAGATACAAGGACATCAATATGGTAAGGCTAAAGATTGTAGTGGCAGAAGACGGACTCTTCGAGCGATGGATGCGCAAAAGGGGAAAACTTGGCGGACAAAACAAGGTGCCACGCCTCTCCAACTCACGCGAACACATCGATGAACTGCTAAAGATGAACGCATACAATGGATAAAAGAATAAAATATTTTCTTGTTACTCTCGCGGCATTCCTCACAGGATGGATGACGCTGACCTCATGTGCCAGAATGGGAAACCCTGACGGCGGATGGTATGACGAAGAGCCACCGCGCGTCGTCAGCACATCACCTATGGACAGAGGCATCGACTCCAAGCCTAAGAAAGTCGTCATCACATTCGATGAATTTGTCAAACTGGAGAATGCCACCGAGAAAGTAGTCATCTCTCCTCCACAGTTGGAACAGCCTGAAATAAAGGCTACTGGAAAGAAAATCATAGTAGAACTAAAGGATTCCCTCAAGGAAAATACCACCTATACCATAGATTTCTCCGACGCTATCAGCGACAATAATGAGGGAAACCCTATGGGAAACTACACCTATAGCTTCTCCACAGGTAAGCAGATAGATACGCTCGAAGTATCTGGCACTGTGCTCAATGCGGAGAATCTGGAGCCTGTCAAAGGCACTCTCGTAGGGCTTTATCGCGTGGATTCCATAGCTGTGGATTCCCTCAAGAAGGGATGCTCATTCGATTCGCTCAATGCACAGTGCATGAGAGAACCGATACAGCGCGTATCACGCACCGACTCACGTGGACGATTTATCATCCGTGGCGTAGCTCCAGGCACCTATCGCATCATTGCACTCACGGATATAGACAACAATTATTTCTACTCGCAGGCTGCCGAAGCAGTGGCTTTCAATCATGAATTCTTCATCCCGTCATGCAAGCCTGACACTCGTCCGGACACCATCTGGGCTGACTCGCTACATATCAGGGACATCAAGATGACGCCTTACACGCACTTCCTGCCCGACAACATCGTGCTACGACAGTTTGTCAAGGCGCAGAAAGACCGCTTCTTCCTCAAGACAGAACGTAAGTATGAGCGATATTTCACAGCTTACTTCAGCGGACCAAGCTCTAAGGAGCCTGTCGTCAAAGGGCTTAACTTCAATAGCGACAACGCTTTCATCATCGAATCAACGCCTAAAAACGATACTATCACCTACTGGCTGCGCGACACCGCCCTCGTAAACCAGGACACTCTCGACATCACTCTCACATACGAAGTGACTGATTCGCTCGGAAAACTCGTGTCACAGACCGACACCCTGCATATACTTGCCAAGGAACCCTATGCCAAGCGTATGAAGATACTGCAGAAAGAGATGGACGATTGGTACAAGAAACTGGAGAAAAAACGCAAGAAAGCTACAGAGGAAATCACTGACACCATATTCCCTGTCAAGCGACTTGAGCCAAAGTACAGCATCGAAAACTCCATGTCGCCAGACGGTAGTCTGAAGATAGACTTCCCTACTCCGCTCGCAAGGCTCGACACGTCAGCCATACACCTCTATATAAAGCAGGACTCAGCATGGTATAACGCGCCGTACAAGTTGCAGCAGCGCGATTTTGAAGGCGCTACGCCAAGAAATATGGAGATAATAGCCGAGTGGGAACCCGATACAGAATACAGTTTTGAGGTCGATACACTCGCCTTTGAAGACATCTACGGACTCACATCAAATCCTCATAAGACAGGTTTCAAAGTCAATGCACTCGACACTTACAGCACGCTCTTTGTCAAACCAGTCTATGATGGCGAAGGTACCATCATCGTGCAGCTCATCGACAACAGTGAGAAGATACTGAAAGAAGTCGCCACAGTCGATGGAATCGCAGAATTCTATTACGTCACTCCAGGCGAATATTACCTCCGCGCATTCGTAGATCGCAATGGCAACGGCATCTGGGATACAGGCAATTTCGAAGAGGACACACAGCCGGAAGAGGTCTATTACTATCATGAGAAAGTCACTTGTCGTGCCAAATGGGACGTCACACGTGACTGGGTGCTCAAGAGCAGACCTATAGACAAGCAGAAACCTGAAGCCATCATCAAGCAAAAGGCTGACGCACAGAAGTCCATACGCCTCAGAAACGCAGACAGAGCCAAAGAGAAAGGCATCCCATTGCCCGACTATCTCAAGAAATAACGAATGAAGAGCCCCGGTGTCAGCCGCGTTATCAGCTGACGTTAGTTAGTTACCGCAACCGCGTCAGCGCGATTTTTCACTCTTCACTCTTCACTTTTCACTTTTCACTAAAGAGTAGAGCCCCTGTGTCAGCCGCAGTACCGGCTGATTCTCACCAATAATTCAACAAGCATAAAGAATATGACAAAGAAGATCCTAACACTAATAGCAGCAGTAATTCTGCAGGCCCTCGTATTCAATACCAGCGCCTTGGCGCAGTGTGCCATCAAGAACACCGCCCTGAAGAAAAATGAAGTATTGGCATACAATCTATACTTCAACTGGCAGTTTATCTGGGTAAAGGCAGGCACAGCGTCCATGTCCACAGTAGCTACCGTGCATAAAGGCAAGCCAGCATTCCGCAGCAGCCTTATCACACGCACCTCAGACAAGGTGGATAAGTTCTTCCGTATGCGAGACACACTGCTCGTATATGCCACAAGCGACATCGTTCCGCTCTACTATCGCAAAGGAGCACACGAGGGGGACCGCTACTACGTCGATGAAGCATGGTACTCCTATCCTAACGGAAACTGCCGTGTCGCAATGCGCCACAGGCATAAGGACGGCTCAGTGACCAAGGAAACGAAGACCTATGACCACTGCGTCTATGATATGCTCAATATCTTCCTGCGTGCAAGAAACTTCGATTCAAAGGGCTGGAAGGTAGGTCACACCACGTATATGGACATCACTGGCGGTACGGAACTGACCAAAGCGAAGCTCGTCTATCAAGGTAAGGAGACGGTAAAGGCAGACAACAACAGGAAATACAAATGCCTCGTGCTCTCATACATAGAGAAAGAAGATGGTAAAGACAAAGAGATTGTCCGCTTCTTCGTCACAGATGACAAGCGTCATATTCCTATTCGCCTCGACCTTTTCCTCCGCTTCGGCTCTGCAAAGGCATTCCTCAGCGCTATGAAGTAAGTTCATAGGTGTAATGAAATAAATCATCATGCACCTTGAAATAAGCCCTTCCACGCCTTGAAATAAGCCCTTTTGCGCCATAAGAATTATTTGGAGTATTCAATTATTTGACGTATCTTTATATAAGATAGGCTACACCTCGGCAATTAAAGCAAGCTTTATTGCACTCGGTTTGCACTATCTTTACAAAAGAAAAAAGAGATTATGGCAAACGATTATTGCAGATTATTACCCGTAGGCATCCAGTCTTTTGAGAAAATCAGAAAGGAAGGATACCTATATGTTGACAAGACAGATATCATCTGGCAACTTGCCAACAGAAGCAACACGTATAATTACTTGAGTCGCCCACGTCGCTTTGGTAAGTCTGTGCTAATCGATACGCTTGAAGCTTACTTCCTGGGAAAGAAAGAACTCTTCGAAGGACTAAAGATAATGGACCTGGAGAGAGAATGGATAAAGCGACCTGTCATCAGACTGGATATGAGTCGTGGTGGGGCTAACGCCTCGGAAATTAAAGCTTATCTCAACAGAACTTTCGAAGAATACGAGCAAAAATACAGCATAAACATCACTGAAACAGACTCTCTTGCCAATCGCTTTGACCTGATTATCAAATCTGCATACGAACAGACGGGGCAACAAGTAGCAATCCTAATAGATGAATACGACTCCCCACTCCAGCATTCTTGGAGAACTCCTGAGCATCAAGGATGTACAGATGTATATAGAAGTGTATTTGCCATTCTTAAAGCTGACGATAAATACGAAAAGTTTGTATTCATCACAGGCATCACAAAGTTTACGCAAATATCCCTTTTCTCCGTACTCAACAATCTGAGTAACATCAGTTTCCTACCTGAATACGCAGCCATCTGTGGCATTACAGAGGAAGAAATAGAAAATAATTTCAAGCCAGAGCTGGAGAAGATGGCAGAAGTGAACGGCTGGACTTTACAGCATACGCACGATAATCTAAAATATTTCTACGATGGTTACCACTTCAGCCCTCGTAATATGGTGGACATCTATAATCCTTTCAGCCTCATAAATGCACTTGACACCCAAAATCTCAACAGCTATTGGGCTTCATCAGGCGCTACATCAATGTTGCCAACATTCGTTAAAGATGTAGAACTACGCTTACAAGATTTTGAGGACTGCATGATTCTCCGCAACACATTAGAGACCTCCGACGTGACAGGCGGAGGTTCAGAACTCTTCCTCTATCAGTCTGGCTATCTTACTATTAAGTCATGTCAGGGAAATATCTATCATTTAGGCTTTCCAAATGAGGAAGTAAAACAGGCTTTATATGAATGCGTTTTGCCTGCATTGACCTTGAGACAAGAGGCTGATACCCAATCACTACAGGCGCAAGTGTATCAATATCTCGAGTTTAAAGAATTAGGAAAGGCAATGAAAGCAATCAAGGCATTAGTAGCGGACGTGCCTTACAGCAATAAGAAATTAGCTTCTATGAATATGGAAGAGCGCTATCGCCTCATCATTAGTACCATACTTAATTCTGTAGGGCTGAGAGTAGAGGTGGAACGCATGATTTCTACTGGCAGAATTGACCTTGTGGTCACAACATCTCATTACATTTATGTAATAGAACTAAAATTGAGAAACAATGGTGGCAAGGCAGCTGCCATTCAGCAAATCATTGATTGTAAATACATGGAACCTTTTATGGCTGACAAGCGTGAGGTAGTAGGACTCGGCATAGAGCTTGACGAAACTGGTAAAGGATTGTTAGATTGGGCTCTTTGCTGAGTGAATGTCATGTTTTCATGCTTCGCTTTCAATCACATCTGACGCCAAGAATAGGCTCAAAACCTTATTATCATAAGTAGGTAATCAAAATTATTTTTAATGAATAGATAATAATAATTGTTTTTCATTATTATAAAAAATATTTCTGATCAGCTACTTAAAAAACAATTATCGTTATCTATTCATTTTCAAAATAATTTCGATGACCTCCTCAATAACTAAAGGCTTCCGACAATAATTGCTATCGCATTGTTCGATATTTTCCCATAAGTATAGGAATATACGAAGCACATAGGCGGATTACTGGAATGAATGCCAGCATTATGATGACTGTGAAGAGCACATCTGCCACAGATAACGTCCTAAAGAAAAGTCGGAATAAATTCACCAGATGAATATGAAAACCCAATATGATGGTAGTGCCGACGGAAATATCTGTAACAGCCTTGCAGGTAAAGCGTTCAAGTACATTGGAAATGAAATAGACAAAGCCCGACCCTCCTACTCCACCCAATAGGAATAGAAAGATATTATCACCGTAACCGCACTCGTAAAGGTAAACATATTTATGGTCGTGACCGCAGATGAAAATGACGAAAAGGCACAGGAGCATCCATATTGCAGTGTATTTTCCAGGTTTGTAAGAGGCTAAACAATCTTTCCATTTTCTAAAATAATGCCCTATTATGAAGAATGGGTACGCCACAAACGTATTAGGTATCGCCCAAGCTTTCTCAAATACATTCACTCCATGTATCACAATATCATGATTATTGATGATATAAACGAAGAAAAGGAAGCACACTGTCCATATTATATGCAGATAAGTTTTGGTGGTAAATTGGAATATAACCTTGATAATCACAAGGGTATAGACAAACCAGAATGGTCCCAATGCACCTTGTCTGCCGATAATCATCTTGAAGAGGAACAACAATGGGGTTTCCGGACCATTTCCCGTAGCTATGAATCCCATTACAGCCTTGATAAGATAGTTTATTGGACAAATAATCAATAAAGGAACAATGAGATTGAAAAACAGTTTCTTCCAGAACACTTTGCGATCGGATTCCCGTCTGGAAAGGAAACCAGAGATAAGAAAGAACAGTGGAACGCTGAAGACATAGACATAAATGTCATAGAGCGAAGAGAAATGTCCATAGACAATAAGCCCCATACCGATAGCCTTCATCCAGTCTATCCAATAGAGACGTGCAGGGGAGAACCTCCAGTAGAGGAGGTCAGAGTGACGTTAGATGCCATAATTCTGGTGTGTTACCGCATCAATCTATCACTTACGTCACAGCATAAAAAAGGCATAGACCCTCTTATGCGTTCGTCGAGGCTACGTCGGAAATGAGACCTCTCCACCATTATAAGAGTAACCTATGCCTTATAAGGCAAAGGCAATGACTCTCATACAATGGCGGAAAGGCAAATCCCACGCAGGACTTGCCAACCACTATTTGTCAGTTCTTATCTCAATCTGATTAGTTTCCGACGCTATTCAGACGAACGCAAATAATAGTCAATGCTTATATTTTAATATGTTTGTTTTCTTATTCTTATGTCTGCTGTTCTATTGTTCGGCAGTCCTGTCGTTTGTCTTATCCGGCAAGCGTGCCAAACAATGATACAATCGTATTATATTTTTACTGAAGTTTCTCAAGTAGCTAACATGCTACTAATCAGTAATAAAATATCAATAAATAAAAATAAACAAATATATTTTTTATATTTTTTCTCTATTTTTCTCTATTGATATTTTACACTTCCCCACGGCAAGTGGGGACTGAGGGGTTATTTATTACTTGCGAAAGTTGAGTTTTTGAGTCCACTTTAAAAAGTCATTTTTGATAATTTCTTCAAATGTAACCATCTGATAATCAAATGGCGTTTTGTAGGATAAAGAACCCAAAACTACTTTTTAAAGTGGACTCAGTTTTTTATATTATGTTGAAATGCAAAGGTAATATTTTTTATTGAGAAACCATACATTCCTCAGCAAAAAAAGTTATGACACCCTTCTTTCTTCGCTTTATTCCATTCTTTTAACCATTGAGAAATGGCATACTAACGCGCTATTGCATCAGCCAACTGACTCAGAGCTTGACGGAGAATGGCGCGAGATGAGCCTTGTTGACAAAGAAATTCTGCAACACATCATGGTCGAAACCAAGCCCGCGACAGTCGAGCCAAACGAGGAAAGAAGCCTGCGGACGTATGACTTTTATGCCCGGAATATGCTGTGAGAAGTATTCATCGGTGAGTAGATCCATGTTCTGGTGCTACTTTCGCAAGCAATTGATAAGCCCCTCAGTCGCCACTGCGATAGAGTTTGATTAAAATATAAATGTAATAACTGAGTCCACTTGAAAAAGTCATTTTTACGAAAACGTGCCATTGATTGTCAATAAGTTACAATGATAAAAAATATGATTCGGGACTATTTCAAGTGGACTCAGTAAATAAAATAGAAAAAATCAATAAGTAGGTAATCAGAACAATTCTGATTACCTATCTAACTATCTGAACTGGCAGAGAACCCAAAGACGATAGATGGGATCGACGAGTGAGTACCTGCCATTGCCATTATCCTCTATGACATCTTTCTCGATTAGCATACGCTTGTTCTTGGCAAAGGTATTCGGATTGCCAAGCCTGTATTTTTCCCTAACAGAGGCTGATGACAAGCGCTGTTCTCCATTGCAGATGGCGCGAAGTAGCTCTTTCTGACTTGGCGTCATGGAGTCCATGTCATTCTGAAACATCGGAGAGTTTATATTGATTACCTGTTTCAATCCTGTCTGAAAGATGTCTTCTGTCACTTCTTCTGCCGTGGCATTCCAGATAAAGAAGCATAGTTGCTGAAGATACCATGAATGGCATTCCACGGTATCGCATATTTTTTCAGCAAATGGCTCAGATATAATCTTCTGCGTTTCAGCAAAGGAAGAAATGATAAAAGGCATCCAGTCCTTCTTATCTATTTTCTGAAGAAAGACTACCTGACCGAAACGATAGAATGGACTGTTGGCTTTGTTGAAGATATTGAGCATCATATGGCGCTTGCTGCCATAAAGACAATAGGTCACATTTTGCTGCAGCTGCCACGCAGAGCGCATCTTGCCCTCCATATCCTTGTACTCGGACAGCTCAGCCAACTGCTGAAACTCATCAATGCAGACGATAATCTTTATGCCTTTCTCTTTTGCAATGACTTCAGGCAACTGGAGTATCGACATCTTGTCCTGCTCTTGTGGGACATATCTTACGTCGAAAGCCATGAAGTCTGTTATCTGGTCGTTGATGACAACTTGTGGTACTACGCCATTGAGGAATTTCTTTGCATCGCTTATCCATCGTTCCACCTTTGTGGCGGTGCACGCTATCACTTGACTTGCAAAGACTCTATAGAATTCCGTCTCAGAACTGATACTGAAAGCATCGATGTAGCATACTCTTATCTCTGGACTTTCAGAGCACAATTCATCCATTGCCTTCCTTACAAGGGATGACTTTCCCCAACGGCGAGGGGAGACAAGCATGGTGTTGATGTGGGATTTCATCAACTGCTTGAGCAGGGCTCGGTCTTCTACTCTATCGATAAAGTTCCGGTCTGTTGCCAATGTGCCGAACTGGAATGGAGATGTATATCTATTCATAGCCGTAAGTGATTGATTCTTTAGAATATGACAAATATTACCTTTTAGTAACTTACCTTTAGGTAATATCCAGATGCAAAGATAAGGATTATTTGCGTTATCTCCAAATTTAGGGATGAATAATTTCTTGGTGTGTATTTATTTGCCGCCTCTTTATGGCATACTGAGCAAATAGGAATGATTATGGCATTGTTCGATATTTCCACTTTCTGTCAACCGCAAGAAAGCATTCATGCAACAATCTGATTGTCAATACATTGCAAAAGCTATGCTTTTATATACCGAAAGCATAGCTTTTACTGCCTAATAACATAGCTTTTGCAGTGCAATATGTATGCTATTGCACCACAAAAGCCTTTCCTTCATCCTGCGATGTCGCATCGCGTCCTTATTGTGTTCGATTTTTCCTTCAAATTGTGTCAGCGCGATTTTTCACTCTTCACTTTTCACTCTTCACTTTTCACCTCAGAAAATGAAAAAAAGGGCATACTATCGCGCTATTGCATCAGCCAATTGGCTCAGGGCTTGACGGAGAATGGCGCGCGGAGTGCCTACGTTGAGGCGCATGAAGCCACGGGAAGCGCAGTGCTCATTGTGTATAGGAGCGTTTGGATCACCTTCTGTATCAAAGATTTCACCGTCATTGAGCGCAAGGCGGGCTTTGTTGATAAAGAAATCAAGCAACGCATCATGGTCGAGACCGAGGCCGCGACAGTCGAGCCAAACGAGGAAAGATGCCTGCGGACGTATGACTTTTATGCCTGGAATATGCTGTGCGAAGTATTCTTCGGTGAAGAGGATATTCTCCTCTATATACTTGAGCATCTCCCTGCGCCACGGTTCTCCCTGCGAGAAAGCTGCGATAGTGGCTATAGGAGCGAAGATATTAGGCTCATTCAGTTCGTTGGCAGTAATCCAGGAATACAGTTTTTCCCTTATCTTGTCATTCGGCACGATGGCATAGGAACTGACTAAAGCCGCCACATTGAATGTCTTTGTAGGGGCTTGGAATGTGACGCTAATATTCTTTGCCTTGTCGGAAACAGAGGCAAAAGGCACGTGCTTATGCCCGAAGAGGGCGAGGTCGGCGTGTATCTCGTCGCTGATTACTATGACATTATGCTCATAACAGATGTCGGCAAGGCGCTGAAGTGTCTCTTTGCTCCACGTTATTCCGGCAGGATTATGAGGATTACAGAGCACGAGCATCTTCGCTCCGTCTATTATAGAGAGGAGATTATCGAAGTCCATCTCATAGAAATTATCCCCGTCAGTCTCTATCAGTTGGTTTTTCACCGTGCATCTGCCATTTCCCTCGATAGTCATGCGGAAAGGATGATAGACCGGTGTCTGTATGATAATCTTGTCGCCAGGCTCTGTAAGCGCATTGATGGCGAAGCCAAGACCGCGCACCACGCCAGGGATATACGTCATCCATTCCTCTTTGACGTCCCACTGATGATGGTCGGCAATCCATTTCTTTACCGTAGGCCAATACTCCTCAGGCTGCACTGTATATCCAAAGATAGGATGCTCCATGCGCTTTCGCATTGCATCAAGGATGAAATCAGGGGTCTCAAAGTCCATATCAGCCACCCAAAGTGGCAGGATGTCATCGCGTCCGTAACGCTCTTTGAGCACTTCATGCTTGAAATCGCCACTTCCTGAGCGGTCGATTATCTTGTCAAAATCATAATTCATAGTAGAGATTGCTTAATGTTTATAGAATAAATATATTGTATAACAGCCTATTTCTTACACTTTTCGACACATGATTTAGCCGAATTCTTACACTTTTCAACACATGATTTAGCCGAATTCTTACACTTATCGACACATGATTTAGCCAAATTCCTACACTTTTCGACACATGATTTAGCCGAATCCTACACTTTTCGACACATGATTTAGCCAAATTCTTACACTTTTCGACACATGATTTAGCTAAAAGCATACAAATAAACCTGCCTGGAGGACGGCACCTTGCAAAGCCATTGTTGGGGCGAACTATCATTCTCGCTTGCGCTTTATTAAGGTACTGTCATCCAGACAGGCAGAAATTATGCAGCTATAATGCTGCTCCGACCGTCATAATCAGTCGGCAAGGACAAAGTCGAGCTGCTTTCTTTCGAGGTTTGCCTTAGCCACCTTGATGCGGATAGGGTCACCAAGATTGTACACATGATGACGACGACGACCGCGGAGGCAGTAGTTTTTCTCGTCGAAGTCATAGTAATCATCGTCGAGATCCTCCATGCGAATCATGCCTTCACAGTGGTTTTCATCTATCTCACAGTAGATACCGTAACTGGCAATGCCAGAGATATGTGCGTCAAACTCCTCTCCTATATACTGACTCATAAACTCCACCATCTTATACTTGATGGAATCACGCTCAGCATTGGCTGCTATCTGCTCCATTTCGCTGCTGTGCTCACACAGTTCCTCATACTTTTCCTTGCTTGCCGACTTGCCTCCATGCTCGTAGCGGGTAAGGAGACGATGTACCATAGTGTCGGGATAACGGCGGATTGGCGACGTGAAATGCGTGTAATAATCGAATGCGAGACCGAAGTGACCAATGTTGTGCACAGAGTATTTTGCCTTCATCATGGCGCGGAGAGCCACCATCTGAATGACATTCGACTCATTTCTGCCCTCTACCTCATCCATAAGGGTGTTCAAACTCCTTGCCATTGCGCCCTTCGTACCAGTGGATTTCATCTTGTATCCAAACTTGGTGACGAAGTTTTTGAGCGTTTCGAGCTTCTGTGGGTCTGGTTCATCATGCACACGGTAAGGCAATGTCTTTGCTACCTTGCCCTTTGCCACCTTTCCTACGCTCTCTGCCACGGTCTTGTTTGCAAGGAGCATGAACTCCTCAATGAGCTTATTAGCATCCTTAGAGCGCTTGAAATAGCAGCGTATAGGCTTTCCTGTCTCGTCGATTTCAAAGCGCATCTCCTCACGATCGAACTTGACAGCGCCATTCTTGAATCTCTGTGCGCGGAGTTTCTTAGCGAGACCATCGAGGGTGATGAGTGCTTCAGCATTCTCTCCCTCATAGTGTTTCTTCTTTGGAGCAGGCTCGCCCGTGCCATCCACCACGCCATTCTTCTCCAATAGCTCCTGCACTTCTTCGTAAGCATAGCGTCTGTTTGACTTTATGACGGTGTGTACGATGCGGTAATGCTTCACCTTAGCCTCATCATCGAGATGGAAAATGACGGAGTAAGCCAATTTTTCCTCATCAGGACGCAGAGAGCAGATATAGTTACAGAGTCGCTCCGGGAGCATCGGAATGGTGCGATCCACGAGGTAAATACTTGTAGCTCGCTGGCGTGCTTCCTTGTCTATGATGCTTCCTTCGGTGACATAGTGGCTCACGTCGGCGATATGTACGCCCACTTCCCACAGTCCATTATCGAGTTTGCGTATGCTCAGGGCATCATCGAAGTCCTTAGCATCAAACGGGTCGATGGTGCAAGTGAAGACATCACGGAAATCTTCGCGCTCAGCATAGTCCTGTTCGGTAATCTTATCGCTGATTTTCTCAGCGGCTTCCTCCACTGCTTTCGGATATTTATAAGGCAGACAGTACTGTGCGAGGATGGTATTCATCTCCGCATCATTGTCGCCCTGCTTGCCGAGGACGTCGATTACGCCAGCCACAATGGATTTATGCTCAGCGTCAGGCCAGTCGATTACCTTCACCACCACGCGGTCACCGTCCTTCGCATCCTTTATCTTACGCTTCGGGATGATGATATTCTGCGACATAGGTTCGGTAGGAATGACGAAGGCGAGATCCTTCTCCACCTTGAGTCTGCCTACAAACTGGTCCTTTGCGCGCTTGAGTATCTCGATGACCTGCGCCTCACGTATATGCTTCTCACGACGTGCCATGAGGCTTACACGCACACGGTCATCGGTAAGTGCGCCCATAGAGTTGCGCTCAGCCACGAATATAGGCTTGTCAGAGCCGTCAGGAATGAATGAATTCTTTCCGTTTGCCTTATTCACGAAGCGTCCTTCCAGCACCTGTCCGCTCTCATTGAGTCGGTAGGAACTGATGCTTGTGCTCTTCAGGAAGTCATCCCAAGCCATCTCCTCCATTATCTCTATGGCGAGCATTTTCATAGGATGAGTGTCAAAATGCAGTTTGCGGAATATCTCCTTGAATGAGATACTCTTTCCTGGGTTTGCCCTGAAGAAGTCTTCGAGCATGGCGCTCATTTGCTTTTTATTTAATCTTTTACCAGCTTTCTTTCCCATGGTGCTTGCTTTTTATATTTATGGATTTTATAGAACTCACCTTCTTCAAATTAGAACTTCTTACAATCCTTCATTAACCAAACAAATAATGCATATTTGCAAACTTTTGTTTTAATTCATCAAGAGAGTTATAATGATGGATACGTCCTTCTGCAATGTCCTCCAAGGCAGATTCAATACTTGGAACTCTTTTCTTAAACAATCCAGAGGCCAATAGTAATTCTATCATTGTTTCGGCTCTCTTATCATTCTTGTCATAGTCTAATATTATAGATGTGGACATAACCACCTCCTTTTTTAAATGATTACTTCTGCTTGCAAACTTACAGAATAATCCGAAAAAAAACAAGTTTTTCCTGTTATTTTTTGTTTACACAAAGAAAAAAGTAAGTCTCCCCAATATGAGGAGACCTACTCTTCTATTATCTCAAATTATTAATCACTTACACTCTTGATACTATCTTGCACCTCGAAGAGCCTATTTTCTCATCGCTTGACTCATGCGGTCAGCCTGATATTAGTCTCTATCAAACTGGTGAATGCGATGCTTCTTGTATCTATTGTCGTACTTCTTGTCGTATTTCTTGTCGTGCTTGTAATACTTCTTGTCGTGCTTGTCGTATTTCCTTTCGTACTTGTCATACTCTCTTTCGTGCTTGTCATACTCCCTTTCGTACTTGTCATATTTCCTTTCGTACTTGTAATACTTCTTGTCGTGCTTGTCATACTTCTTGTCGTGCTTGTCATACTTCTTGTCGTGCTTGTCATAGCGTCCGTGGTGCTTGTAAAACTTGTGCGGATTGCCCGGATGACCATAGTAGCCAGGGCGCTTGTGACCAGGATACTTCACATATATATTATGTACATAGACGTTGTTGCGCCATGCGATAGGGCGATAGAAGTAGTATGACTCCTTATATCTTCTCCACTGTCTCTCAGAGAGCATACGCTTCAGCTGCTTGTTGCGATACTTCCAGCCGTAGGCATCGATGTCGCGATAGCTGCGAATGCCGTCGAGATAAGAGAGGTTTATATTCAATAGATTATTACGCTGAACATTGCTCAAGCCTAATTCTAACACCATCTTATCTGTGATAAAGCGTGCTTCTGCCTGAATATCGGTCAGTCTCTGTGCATTTATTGATGAAATCATCATCAATACTGCTACGATTGCTAATAATGTACGTTTCATAATCTTAATGGTTTTAGAAGGGTTATTACTTATTTTCTGGTGCAAAGATACGGCTTTTCCTTCATCATATCAAGGGGAAAAACCATAATCAAGCGTATGGTTTCCCCTATTCTTCGAGGGGGAAATCACAATGCATAATTCATAATTAAATCCAACTGAGGGAACTCAAGCCGATAAGCGTAACCTACCCTCCCACAAGGGAAACAAGAGGGTGTCTCCCCGTTTTTTTTGCAGATTTTCCCTATTTTCAGACAAAAATGTAAGAAATATACAAATCTTTGTAAGAAATATAACATATTTTGTCTAAAATAATTCCGAACTTTGCACCATCAAAATGATGCTAAACCTAAAGCAAGAACGAGAAAACAACATTTGGCAGTGGCAAGAAACAATTTTCTATTATAATAATATATATGTATAACATCTAATAAAAAGTTATCGTTATGAAACAAGCTCTACATCTAAATCTCGCACAAGCAATAAAGCTTATGCTAATCACCTTGCTGTGTCTCCCGGTATGGAGCACTGCAGTACAAGCACAGGAAGCAGAACCGTATGCAGTATTCGCCGATGGTGTCCTCACCTTCAAGTATGACGCAGCAAAGCCAGCTGGCGCTTATGGCATGAATAGGATTCTTGTAGATGATGTATTACTCCCGGAATGGTATGTGGTAGGTGAAAACGTCAAAAAGGTAGTGTTTGATAATTCCTTTGCACAGGCGAGACCAACAAATTGTTTGGGTTGGTTTTTTAACTTCGCAAATCTCACTATAATTGAAGGCATTAAGAATCTGAACACTTCGAATGTGACGGATATGAGCGGAATGTTCAATTCTTGCTCTTCACTCACCTCCCTCGATTTATCTAATTTCAACACTTCGAAGGTGACGAATATGGACGGAATGTTCTCTGGTTGCTCATCACTCACCTCACTCGATTTATCTAATTTCGACACTTCGAATGTGACGGATATGAGCGGAATGTTCGATTCTTGCTCTTCACTCACCTCCCTCGATTTATCTAATTTCAATACTTCGAAGGTGACGAATATGGTGTATATATTCTATGATTGCTCCTCCCTCACCTCCCTCGATTTATCTAATTTCGATACTTCGAAGGTGACGAATATGAGTGCAATGTTCGGTTCTTGCTCTTCACTCACCTCCCTCGATTTATCTAATTTCGATACTTCGAAGGTGACGAATATGAGTGCAATGTTCGATTCTTGCTCTTCACTCACCTCCCTCGATTTATCTAATTTCGATACGTCGAAGGTGACGAATATGCAGTATATGTTCTATGGTTGCTCATCACTTAAAACTATCTACGCCAGCGATAAGTTCGTCACAAAGAATGTAGAAAACGGATATAACATGTTCAAGAACTGCACCTCGCTAAAGGGAGCTATCAAATATGATGCGAATAAGCCAGACCATAAATACGCAAACTATACCACAGGCTACTTCACCAAGAAGGATGCCACCGCTATCCACCAAGTGATAGACTCAAACAATGAGAAGGCGGAGTATTACAATGTGCAGGGTAAGCGCATTAGCAAAATGCAACGCGGACTCAATATCGTCAGACGTGGCGGTAAGGTAGTAAAACAAGTTAGTAAGTAATAAAAATAAGTAGCCCCCCTCTTATCCCCCAATAGTGGGATAAGAGGGGGGGCTGGGAGGCTTGTTGCAATATCTATGCTTTTACCTCCTAAAAGCTATGATATTACCTCCTAATATCTATGCTTTTACCTTGCAATATCTATGCTATTGCAAAGTGATGTCTTTTTCTTCTGACAAACGAAGCGAAAACAGCCTTAAACAATATCAATGTTTGAAGATGTTGTTTAGTGGTTTTGTTGTTTAGTGGTTTTGTTGTTTTGTGGCTTGTTGTTTTGTGATTTTGTTGTTTTGTGATTTTGTTGAATGTATTAACATGACAAACAACCAGACAACTAAACAACTAAACAACCAGACAACTAAACAACAAAACCATTTATCTCTATTGATATTTTAATTCTCAACCAGAACCATTAAAAGCCGAAGATGGCTTTGAGCTTGTCGGAGAGCTCGTCAGTGTCGAATTTTCCTATCATGTTTCCGTCTTTGTCGATAAGGAATTTGGCTGGAAGATTCTTCACTGCGTACATTGCATTGATGTCGCTTGGCGTGTTTGCCCCGCGAAGTACGTGATGAAACATCCCGATATCGTCCTTTTTCACTATGTTACGCCACTTTGCCGGGTCGCGATCATCATCAGCGATATAGATGAAAGCTAAGCCTTTGCTGGAGTATTTCTCGAATAATTGCTTCATGTGCGGATTAGTATATCGGCATGGTCCGCACCATGTAGCCCAGAAGTCGAGGACTACATACTTGCCTTTGAAGTCGCTAAGGCTAAGAGTCTTGCCATTGATATCCTTCGCTGAAAATGCTGGAGCGGGCTTGCCGTGGCTCGTACTGAGTCGCAAGGCGATGGTACGCTCTATCTCCTCCGACTGTATCATGCCTTTAAGTCCTGGCGAAAGGGCTTCATAGAGGGCTTTGGCGCTGTCAGCTGGGATTGCATTCACTATGCCATGAAGGAGGAAGAGGGATAGTTCCACGTCGGGATGGCGACGTATATAGTCCATTGTCTTGGCGTTATAGGTCTCAAAGATTGGCTTCAAGGATGCTTCGAGTTTGTATTTGAAGTCCATATCGGATGAGTTTTTCGACAGTACGGCAACGGATTTTATCACTGCAGTCTCTGGTGCTACGAGTCCATTGTATTCATCTTCCTGTGCCTGCTGTACCGAACCGGTGACTACTGGCGCTGTGGGATTGTAGGCATTGATAGCAATGGTCATGGTACGTGGTTCGATATAAAACTTTGTCAGCTTATTGATATCGCCATTGAGTGCGCTTTTATCTGTGGATATAAATGCCAGGACATTGTCTATATCCAGCGTTCCCTGGAAGTGGAACCTGCCGTTAGTGACCTTGCAACTATCTACTATGTCCTTTCCTCTACCGTCGGTATATGACATATAGAGGTATTTTCCCTCGTCGCCGTTGGTGTATCCCTTCACTTCATACTGCCTTTGCGCTAAAGCATTGAGGGATGATGCCATCAGGATGGCGAGGAGAATGGGGGCTGCTTTTTTGGATTTCATGTTCTTGTGATTTTTTGTTTATATCGGGCGGTAACGCGCCAGACACAGGGGCGGCTATGTGTAATGCCCTAAATAAAACAGACCTGACATACATGGAGGAAAGCGTTTGGGGACTCTTCTCCATGATATGACAGGTCATTATCTATTGTTATTCAGCCGGACCGAGAATCTTAGCCACTGCCTCTTCTATCTCTTTGCCGCGTACACCTTCAGCGATAATCTTGTTATTCTCATCGAGAACGTAGATCTGTGGTATGCCGATGAGTCTGTATTTGTCTGCCGCTACACTGTTCCATCCGCGCAAGTCAGACATCTGATGCCATGTGATGCTGTCAGCCTGAATGGCTTTCTTCCACATTTCAGCCTTTTCATCGAGCGAGATACCTATGACTTCGAGACCCTTATCCTTGTATTTCTTATATACATTCATGATATTAGGGCTCTCAGCACGACATGGTCCACACCATGAAGCCCAGAAATCCAATATCTTGGCTTTAGCCTTGATGCCATAGATAGAAATCGGTTCGCCTTCCGGTGTCTTCATCTGAAGGTCAGGAGCAGTGCCACCTACGATGATACATGCTATCTGATCACTGTAAGGTTTGAGCCATTTTCCAGGCACTGTCTGCTGTGCATTGGTTCCCAAAGCATTGTATCTGGCAGGCAATGTCTTGGTCTTCATGAGTTCATCTACACGCCAAAGCACGAGACTTGCGCTGACGATATTGTCATGTTGCTTGGCGAAAGCGTCCTCAGCCTTATCGAGTTTCTCGCGATACTGGTCGTAGAGGGCTCTGATTTGCGCCATTGCGAAGAAGTCATCCTTACCAAAGTCGCGCTCTATAGCAGCCTTTGCAGAGTCTCGTTGGGTGTATATCTGCAGCTCTGTGTTGTGGAAATCATTGCGCAACTGCTGTAGTTTTCCTCCACCGGAAATCTTGTATTTGAGTGGATCTTTTATGTCTGCTTCCACATGGACTGTGGATTTTTCGAGTATTACAGGTATTCTGATGCTGGAATCCACCACACGGATGCAGGCAGCAGTAGGCTCGCTTACTTTTCCTTTCATGATGAAGTGTCCTTTATCATCTACGAAAGTGCTTGCCAGAGTGTCGAGTCCGGTGGCTGTACATGCCACGAGATGTATCTTCCTCTCTATGTTTTGGAATGTTCCTTCGATTTTGTATTGTGCACTGATGTTCTGTGCAGCGAGGCACATGAGTGCAGTCATGCAGATTGTTGCAGTCTTTTTCATTGTATTTTTGCTTTTCTTGCTGTTTTTATGGAAATGGCTTCAGGCACATTTTCTTTTGCCTTTCCGCCATTTCCTCATGGTTATTACTTCTTTCTTTCCTTGTAAGTCACGTCCACTATGTTTCCCAGGTCTTTGTATTCCTTCACCTTCTTGAGGTCGCCCATAAGGTTAGGAACATCATACATACGGAGTATGCCGGACTTGTTAGGCTCCATTCCATTGACGGTAGTAGCCACTACGAGCTGGTAATTGCGTGCTCGCTCCCAGTCAGCGTATGCTTCCCATGCCACGAAAGGATTGAATTTGATGACCTTTATCGTCTCTCCAGGGAATGAGAGCACCTCTTTTGCAGTGGTGTCAGGGTGTCCCATGTCAAACTGATAAATCTTATTACCGCTGACATAGAACAAATAAGGATAGAGATGATGGCACGCAAACATTGTGGCATCTGCGATTCCTTCACCCTTTGCCTCGCCATAGTAGTCCTGAGTGTTATACTCTGTGTATGTACCTTGTTCCCACCAGTTTTCTGGCTCTGTGTATTCAGCATGCAACTGCATTCCATAGAAGTAGATACGCTTGGTGTCAGGGTCCTTCAGTATGGCGTATATTTCTCCTGACTTGCATGATTCCATCCACACCATGTCCTTTCCTGTCTGTGCAGAGAAGAGGTGTTCGCCCGTAAACTGCATGACAGAAGGGTAACGAGAATTGTTTTTTATGCAGAGGAACTGCTTGTTGGTCTCGTCATAGAGTACAGCAGGAAGGTGTCCAAAGGTCTTGTCGGCATAGTTTACGTTGTAGCTGGTGCCGATAAAAGGTGCCGCCTTGAATTCCTCTTTTCCGTTGAGTTTATTGATTTTGAACTCGAAATAGCCATTATCAATGGAGTTATCGAGTGCATATACATCGTGATGATTGTCCACGAGCACCCAGAGGTCAGGCAGGGCATACTGCGACATGATGGAGCTTTCCACCAATATTTTTTCAGGAGAGACTCCAAATCTCCATTTGAGGTTATTGTCCTCGCCGGCATGTAGGTCCTTGTAACTGAGGTTATATGTACCCTTGTCGGTGACGAGAAGGCTCGGTGTCTCCTTCAGGCTGTAGCTATAGATGAGTCTCTTAGGCACTCCAGGGTTGAACTCAGTGTCGCGCCAGATATTGTGTGCAATGAGGTCATTGTCATTATCGACATTGAATATGATGTCGAGTCTTGGCTTGTCGTTTTCATTGCATAGCACCATCCATCCCTCACTGGTCATGGACTTGACCTGCATAGAGAAAGACTTGATAGTGGTGAGCGAGTTTTTCTTGTCCTTCACCTTGAAGAAGCAGGAGTAGAGTCCAGGATCGAGTGTGACGAACATCTTGAGTTTTCTTTCCTTTGAGACGACGGTCTTGTCGATGTCAGGGATGTTTTCGAAGTCCGTGCCGAATGGAAGGAATTTCCATTCGTATTCATAGTCTGCCTCATTATTCTGTCCGATGGAAGATTCTATCTTCGGATCGATGATAAGGCTATCTACAAACGCCACCTTATTGTAGCGCATATTTTCCTCCAGACCAGTGATAGTGAGGTCATTTATGTCATGATAGTCATAGTTTCCCTCATCATCACAGCATGAAGTGACAGCCAAGCCCATGACTAATGCGAGGGCTGTGGTATATAGATATCGTGCAATCTTCATAATTATATCATATTAGAATGTTCTTAACCTTGTGATGCTTCACCCATAGTCATAGGCTCGCCGTCCTCATCGAGCGTAGGATGCTCGTCCAGCCATTGCTGCATATACTTGCCTGCAAACTTGAGGTATCCTGCAGATAGTCCCTGCGTGGTGTCCTTGAGCCATTCCACTCGGCTTATTCCCATCACGTCGCATATCAGGATACTCTTCTTTGCCGACCACTTTCCGAAGTACTGGTCGCCATAGATACCCCACCATGCAGGCATAGGGAATTCCTCGTCCATGACGATGACGCGCTGATAGTCCATCTCACGTGTGATGAGATTACCATCCAGGTCGTACTGTCCGTCGTAACGAGTGTAGATGAATTTGAGTTCATCATTAGGTATAAGGCTTACCTTGAATCGCTTTGGCTTCTCCGCAAGGTCAGCGTCTCTGAGCAGTGTGAAATAGATATAGGTCTCATTTTCGCCTGCTTTGATGACGTAATCTGTAGGGAATTTCACGTAGTCCCTACCCTCTTTTGCGGCATATTCATCGCCTTCATCAGTGGTTACGGCAATCTGGAAGTGACGGTCATAATCCTTTGTGTCGCCGATAAGATTGACTTTCAGCCACCATTGTATCTCCTTTACGTCAGAATCCAATTGTCCCCAGTGGACCGTGAGTGTGTCCACAAAGGTATTTTTCGTGTCGAAGAAGATGCCAGATTCGCCTTCATAGACGTCCAGATCCTTCTCGCAGCTTGCCATTACCGATACTATCAGCAACAGCAGGAAAGGTATTATCTTCTTTTTCATAGATATTCAGTCTTTTGAATTGTTGGTTATTATTCTGCCGTAGGGCTTAATTGTATTTTGTCTCTCCGTCAGGCAATGGCAGCACATAATTGTTTTCGGTGACAGTTCTTGTGCCATATTGCGACGTAGCGTCCTTGATAGTCTGGAGGTTGTTTCTCTTATAATAGAAGAACAGCTGTCCCTCGCCCCAGAATTCTCTTATCCACTCTGCGTCGATGTCATTCTGATACATCGTAGCCTTGCTGAGCAGACCGCGGTGATTACGGAGGGTATTGTAGATTTTGAGGCTCTCATAATAGTCTTCTGAGCACTCTGTAGCAATGAGATAAGCCTCGCTGACCTTAATCAGAGGTATCATCTGATTGTAGAGAGAGTCAGAGGACTGGCTCTGATACTTATTGAAAATGGAATACGTAGTGCCTGAAATCTCGGTGGAATTCTTGAGCCATGCTATGTATCTGTAATCCACTTTCTCATTGTCAAAGATATAGTTGACCACGTCAGTGCGTGGAGCCAGCAGCGTATTGGGCTTGAGATTATTGCCGTCAAAATTGGCTGAGAAGATGGAATTTCTCTCCAGATTCTGTGCAGAGAACATGATTTCAGAGGAGAATACTCTGTCAGGATTGCTGTTACTGATCTTCATCGGAGTAATCCAAGGGAAGTTTTTCTCCTGTGCTTCGATGACTTTCATGGCGTGATTGTATGCCTCTTTGTCATTGTGCATATAGTAATATGCTCTTGCCATGAGTCCCTGCAGGGCGTAATAGTTGAGTCTCAGATTGCGTGCCTGCCAGAAGTCGTCCTGTGGGTCACCGCTGATGCCATACTGAATGACAGGATCTGACTTTTCGAGGAGAGCCTCAGCAGCGAGCAAGTCTTCCTCCAGTTTCTTCATATAGTCCACGCTTGAGAGCTTAGGAGACACATCAAGGGAATAGACTGTATAATAAGGAATGGAGATAGTAGACTTCTCTGGATTATAGACAGGTCCGAAGAGGCGGAACAAATCGAGATGCAGGAATGCTCTGAGGGCAAGTGCTTCGCCCTTGATGAGATTGTATTCACGCTCTGAAAGCACGTCGCGACGCTTGTCGCAGTTTTGCAAAAGGCAGTTGACATTAGCGATAAGAGAATACTCTTTGCTCCAGATGCTGGAGATGATGCCTTTGGTCTCAGTGCCGGCATACTTGAAGTTCATGTACTCCTTTACCACTTTGTTGACGTCAGCGACGGCATATCTCTGTGCGAGTACTTCGATAAATCCGCTGGTCAGCTCTTTTCCATAGATGCTGGACTGATTGAGTTCGACGTAAATGCCGTTGAGAGCCTTCTCAAATCCAGAGACACTGGAGTAGTTGTTCTCCTCCGTGATGCGGTCGCTTGGCTGTATGTCAAGCCAGTCAGAGCATGATGCTAAAGCCGTGATGACCGCCAGCATGATGATATATATATTCTTACGCATGGTTATTCCTGATTAAAAGTTGACAGATAATGACATTGAAACGCTTCTGGCGAACGGATATGACGTACCGCGCTCTTCCTTAATGGTGGACCATCTGCATATATCATTCATGTATGCACTGACGGTAACGCCCTGGATGCCAATCTTATTCATGAGTTGGTAAGGCAATTCGTATGAAATTCTCACAGACTCAATGGCGAGATAGTTGTTCTTCTGCACGAAGCGTGAAGACATAGGAGTGCTCTCTGTCAGTGATATTCCCTTGAATCGAGCCTTATCTCCAGGCTTGAGCCAGCGGTCATAGAGCGCACGGCGGTCCTGATTGCGTGAGAGGTCGGATGAAGATATATTCTCCACCTTGTCGTAAAGGGTGCTGCTGAATGCGTCTCCACCGAGGCTATAGCGCAGGAAGAGGCTGCAGGAGAATCCTTTCCAATAGAATGTATTTCCCCACGTTCCCTCGATGTCAGGACGTGTATCTCCTACTTCTACCTCGTCATCGTAACTGTAATCGAATGTGTATTTGCCATTCTTAGTGATGAAAATCTCTCGTCCTGAGGCTGGGTCGATGCCGGCAGAGCGTACAGACCAGAGGGCAGTAGGACTACCTCCGTCATAGTAACGGGTCATGTTCTTGGATAGGTTTTTCTGATTAAACTGGTCGAGCTTGTCGCCCACCTTGTCATAATATGCTGTATTGTATCTGAACATGAGGCTTGTGGTCCAGTTGATTCTCTCGGAAGGATTGTAGAGGATGGCATATCTCACTGTTCCGTTGATACCCTCATTGACCTGCTTGCCTATGTTTGCCAAGCGTGATGTGGTACCTACAGACATCGGAATGCCGATGGAAGCGAGCAGAGGGTCAGTGTTCTTGCGATAGTAGTCGAAAGTGACGTGGAAGCGATTCTTCACACTAAGGTCGAAACCTAAGTTGAAGTCGATGGTCTTCTGCCATGCAAGGTCAGGGTCGCCGAAGCCGCTGATGAGGACACCTGTGCCGAAATAGTTCTGCATCCAGTTGTTGAACTCATAAGTGGTAAGCGTATTGTAAGAGCTGAAATTCTGGTTACCAGGGTTACCTATTGACGCTCTGAGCTTGAGCATCTGTATTCCGCTGATGTTGTCCTTGATGAATTTCTCATTGTGTATATTCCATCCGAGTCCGACAGCCCACGTTGTGGTGAAGCGCTTATTGGTGCCGAAGACTGATGAACCGTCAGTACGGATATTGGCATCGAGCAGGTAACGGTTGTCATAAGAGTAGCCACCATTGAAATAGAAGCTGACAGAGCGTGACTTTGAGTCATAATATCCTGGTTTTCCGCCTTCTGGATACTTGTTTGAGAAGGCAGGAGTGGTGAAATTGCCTTCAGGGAATCCCTGTGCATCAAATGACTTCGAGATGCTCTTGCTCTCCTGAAGTGTAGCGCCCATCACTGCATTTACCTGATGGACATCACTGATAAGCTGACCATAGGTGACTGTGACGTCGCCGTCATAGCTGAGGTTGTCAGAACGGTTGTCGCTGTAGGAACCCTTCTTGAGCTTCTCCACCTGGTCAAACTGTGTGTCCTGTGGTGAGCGGAAAGACTCTCCGTCACTGGTGGATTTGCTTATGCCGAAACGACCACGAAGCCACAACACCTGTAAAGGTCTGTATTCGAGGTTGAAATTATTGCGCACACCGAATGATTCTCCCTTACTGTAACTGTTCAGACGGTCATTCCACATAGGGTTTCCCACATTGACAGAGACATCATAGACGTCCTTGGTGTCAGCCTTGTATTCCAGCCATTTCTCCACCTTGCCGCCCTCGCCGTACTTAGGATAGTAAGGATTGGCATTGGCATACTCATAGAATTGCACCACTGGATTGTCAAATGAAGTGACATCCACAGTGAGAATATTGGAGAAAGTCAGTTTTCCCATGCGGTAAAGGAGATTGAGATTACCGCTCATCACCTCACGGTTTGACTTCTTCATCACGCCCTTGATATCGTTATAGCTCACTCCGAGACTATATCTGAACTGCTCATTACCGCCTTCAGCATTGAGATAGTGGCGCTGATTGAATCCAGTGCGCAGAGGTTCAGACATCCAATATGTATCGACACCACGCAGCACATTCTGCAAGAGACGGTTGTAACGCTTCTCCTGGGCTTCCTGCTGGTCTGCAATATTTGAAGTAAAGTGTCCTGCGAGACGCTCGAATTCGAGTTTCTCGGCTGCATTCATCAGGTTATAGTCAGTAAGGTCGGCAAAAGAAATGTTGTAGTTGCCGCTATAAGATACTTTAAGTTTTCCCATTTCCGGCGACTTAGTCTCTACTACGATAACGCCGTTGGCCGCCTTGGAACCATAGATAGCCGTGGAAGCAGCGTCCTTCAGGATGGTGACAGATGCTATGCGGTCCATACTGAGGTCCATGATAGTCTGAAGAGTGGTCTCAAAACCGTCGAGGATAAACAAAGGCTGGTTAGGGTCTTGACCAAATGTCTCCTTCAGACCTACGATACTTGTCTTGCCTCGCACTTCGAGGTCAGGAAGCTTGTTAGGGTCGGAACCGAACTCATTATTCTCCAATACATTGAAAGCAGGGTCGAGAGCCTTGAGACTTTGGATAAGATTGAGGTTGCCCACATTCTTCAGTTCCTCTGCCTTATACGTCTGTGAAGAACCGGTAAAGCTCTCTTTCTTACGTGTATAGAGACCTGTTACCACTACTTCATCGATGGCGCTCTTGTCAGTCTTGAGCACTACTTTGATTTTCTTGCCAGGTTTCTGCTTTGCAAGAATAATGGTCTGTGTCTCCATTCCGACGCATGAGACGCGGAGATTCTTGACAGAAGTAGGAAGATTCTTGATGATGAAATTTCCTTCCATGTCGGTGATGAAAGTCTCCTTTGTCCCTACTGCCTGGATGGTGACACCCATTATCGGATCCCCCTCGTCAGCCGTGACGACAACTCCCGTGATGGTTGGCCAAGTGTCTTGCGCCAACGCAGCTTGCAGGCACATGAATAATGCTGCAAGCAGAAATGTCAGTTTCTTTTTCATACAAAAAGATTTAGTTAATAAAATAATGATACTGTGTTTGTGTCCCTTTTCGTAATGTTTTTGTAAGTTTAAGTCATGTAGTATCAGAGTCGATGAATAAATACAAAATATCTACGCTCTAATGTTTGTGCATGGCATTTTTACATATTTTTTAATTTCGCTGCAAAGGTATAGTAAAACGATGCAAATACCGCAATAATTTGAGTTAACAAAGGTTAATTGGCGGAAATTTGTAGGTAATAATGGGCTAATGGCAACATTTTGTCTATCTTATAGCGTGTTTAGTGTCTAAATGACACCATGATTGATTAGGTATTATGTTAGGGAAGCTATTAGAATCCAACCGTAAAAGCCGTTGGCACAGGGGCGGAGAGGCGAGGTGGGACGTTGTCGGGGACGATGGTTACAGAAAAAAAGATGGTTATGATGGGCTACCAATTTTTGCCTATCATAACCATCTGATAATGAACGGATTGTAATAGCTATGCTTTTACCTCCTAAAAGCTATGCTTTTACCTCCTAATATCTATGCTTTTACCTCGCAATATCTATGCTTTTACCTCGCAATAGCTATGCTTTTGCAAAGTGAGGTGTTTTTGATTGAGGCAGAAGCTACAGGCGAACATCTTTTATTCTGTGTAGCTGTAGGGATTAGCGACTTAGTTTTGCCATGAAAGGGGCGATGAGGGCGGCTGCCTTTTCGAGGTATTCACGGTCGATGTCGTCGAAGGTGGAGAGGTCGGTGCTGTCGATGTCTATCTCGCCTACTACGACACCGTCGGAGAATAATGGCACTACGACCTCTGACCTTGAGAGGGACGAGCAGGCGATGTGGCCTGGGAATGCTTCTACATCCTCCACTACGAGACTGCGACGCTCCTTCCATGCGGTGCCGCATACTCCGCGCCCGAACTTGATGCGGGTGCATGCTGGGGTGCCTTGGAATGGACCGAGGAAGAGTTCTTCACCATCTACGATGTAGAATCCTACCCAGAAATATTCTTCTGGGAAGTGCATCTTCATCACTGCTGCACAGTTTGATAACACGCTGATAGGGTTGTCGCTTGCATCTGCGAATGCTTCTATCTGCACTAATAGATCTTGGTATTTGGATTGTTTTTCCATAGGTTATTGGGGGTATATATTATATTGCCCGGTAACGCGGGCAACACGGGGGCTCTTCTTTAAATGAAGAATGAAGAATGAAGAATGAAGAATGGCTGACGCCGTTGGTATTCTTGACTTCTCTCTTGTTTATATTGCCCGGTAATGCTGGCAACACAGGGGCTCTTCTTTAAATGAAGAATGAAGAATGGCTGACGCCGTTGGTATTCTTGACTTCTCTCTTGTTTATATTGCCCGGTAATGCAGGCAACACGGTGGCTGCTTCGCTTTACTATAATACTGCTGACAACAAAACAACAATATAACAAAACAACAAGACAACAAAACAACATATATTACTTCATCATCATCTTGCAGAGCCTATCCTGGAATATGCGTGATTCTGCCACTGGGGAGTCGGCATTGATGATGGAGAAGATGTACCAATGGCCATCGGAACCTATGAGATAACCGGAGAGGGAGGAGGCTCCGCGCGTGGTCATGGTGCCTGTCTTGCAGAAGAGGCGACCTCTATACTCTGGGTGACTCATACGGGTGAGCAACGAACCACGGCGCTCTCCGCCTGATGTTGACGCGAAAGCCTCATCTACGAAGTAATCCTTCAACTGCTTGTCATCATAAGCATAGCGGAGCATATCGACGAGTACGGAGGCTGACAGACGGTTTTCTGGGGATAGTCCGGAGCCGTCATGGAATGCGAGTTTGGTCTTTACGCTGTCGAGCACCTGCGTCTGCTCTCTCCAGAAGATTTCGGCGAAGTGCTTGCAGTTCCAGTTCATGCGGCGCTGCGGCATGAGTCCTTGCTTCCAATCGAGATGATAGAACACGGCATCTGCCTTGATATTACTGCTGTGGATGAGCATCGGGGTAATGACATCACGGAGAGAATGGGATGTGGTGGCTACGAAATGATATTTTCCTCCTCCAAAACTGCCTTTTGACTTCTTTGCATTCACCGTGCGGTCACGCTTCACCGTCACTCCATTCATGCGCAATGAGGCACGGAAGGTACGCTCTACATAGCGTTTGCCACGCAGGAGAAGTGGTGTCTTATGATATGGTATATCCCATGCTTTGGCTGTAGGATGTGGGCGTAGGGTGTCTTCTCGTGCGAGAGTGATATAGACATTTCCTCGCACATGACGTATTCCGCGGCTGCGCATCTTCTTGATGAGCGGGTCGAAGCTTTCCATCAGCGGGTCGTCATCGGCAAGGAGGAGGAGATTTCCCACGAGCGTGTCGCGCTTCATCTCTCCCATCGCGAGGATATGCTCATGGTATCTGTAGTCCATTCCGAGGGTTTTGAGCGCCGCTATGGCAGTGGAAATCTTCATACATGAAGCCGGAATGAGGCTTTGGTCGTCATGGAATCCATATACGTGTCGCTGCGTAGTAGCATCAAAGACGGAGACGGCTATGAGATTGGTGTCCAATCGCTGCGGTATGTGCATCAGACTGTCAAGTCGGTGCGCCATGCGCTCGTCGCACGCGAGCATCTCCGGCGTCAGTTCTGGCTCCATCTTCTTCTCCACCTGCACTGGCTGCTTGTCGGCATTGTAGGTGAATAGTGCTACGATAGCCGCTATGGCATAGTATATGGCTATTATTATCACAACAAGGAAGGTCAGCAATATTGCCAACCTTCCTTTGTGTATGCGTGTTCTGCGTTTTTTCTTCATAGTAAAATATAATAGCTATACTTGTCCAATTACGGGATATAATCAGGCAAGTATTAGCCGAGTGTATCTATCTTCCCCTTGCGAGGGGATAAGAGTGAATAGCCCCTCAGTCCCCACTGCCGTGGGGAAGTGTAAAATATCAATAGAGAAAAATAGTTTTGTTGTATAGTTGTTTTGTTGTCTGGTGGTTTAGTTGTTTGTCATTTTAATACATTCAACAAAATCACTAAACAACAAAACCACTAAACAACATCATCAAATATTGATATTTTATTACTGATTAGTAGCATGTTAGCCACTTGCAAAACTTCAGTTACTTATAATTCTCCACCATCTTGAAGAGACGGTTCCAACGTATTCCGCCGAATCCATTACGGTCAGGGTCGCTTGACCACCAGATGAAGATAGGCTTTCCTACGATGTGATCTTCCGGCACGAAGCCCCAATAGCGTGAGTCGGCAGAGTTATGGCGATTATCTCCCTGCATCCAGTAGTAGTCCATCTTGAATGTATAAGATGTAGCGACCTTGCCATTGATAAGGATTTGTCCCTTGTCATTGACGGTAAGGTCATTACCTTCATACACTCTGATAGGGCGCTCATAGACAGGAAGATTCTTGAGAGTGAGGCGGATGGACTCACCCTTCTTAGGAATCCATATCGGTCCATAGTTGTCTCTGGTCCAACCAGTGCGTGCATTGAGCGGATAGAGGTCGCCTACGACCTGCTCAGTATTGAGCTTTATGTCCTTGACGAGGTCCTTTCGTGCCTTGAGCACCTGCACTGCATGCTTGGTGAGCGGCATATATCCCTGCTGATTGAGGGAGATAAGGTCTTCCTGTGAAATCATCAGTTCCTTGAGCAGTTCGTCAGGCCATTCGAGGATAGGAGTGTTTGGCTTTACGTAATAAGTGTATTGCACGTTGTCCGGCTCCTTGTTTGGCTTGCCGTCAAGATAAATGATGCGGTCCTTGATCTGCAGAGTCTGTCCTGGAAGTCCTACACATCGCTTTACGTAATTCTCTCTGCGGTCTGCGGGGCGGCTCATTATTTCGCCATATTCGTTAGGATTATTGGCTATATAACTGCGTCCTGCAGTATATGCGAGCTGGTAATACTTACGCAACTGCATATCATCGAGGGAGTCGAGCTGTGGATGGATGCCGTTCTGCTGGAGTATCTGCTGACCATATCCATATACCATCTGATAGTAGTCCTGTGGCTGCCAGCGTGGTTCGCTGACGCAAGTGTCGCCGGCAGGATAATTGAACACCACAATATCATTGAGCTCCACCTTGCCAAATCCTGGCGCACGACGGTAGTCCCACTGTGGCCATTCTATGTATGACTTGCATCCGAGCACAGGCATGGTGTGCTGAGTGAGAGGCATAGTGAGCGGTGTCTGGGGAATGCGTGGACCGTAACTGACCTTTGAAACGAAGAGATAATCGCCTGTGAGCAATGACTTCTCCAAGGAACTGGATGGTATGACATAGTTCTGGAAGAAGAAGAGATTGATGAAATATACGGCTACAAGGGCGAAGACGAGTGCATCTACCCACGACATGATAAACCTTACAGGCGACTCGGCATCTTTCCACCACTGCCAGTTGATTTTCTTAGAGATATAGCAGTCGTAGATGAATGGTACTACAACGAGTCCGAGCCAACTCTTCAACCATAACAGGAAGAGCAAATAGAGCACCAAGACGATGATAAACTTCGTCCATTGGAGCTTCATATTTGGTGTTTTCTTTTTCATTTTAGATGTTTTAGACGTTTAGTTGATTAGTCGCTTGTGCAACAAAATCAGAACTTGAACATATCATCGATGGTGAGAAGTCCCTGATGCTGTGCGGTATATTCAGCAGCAAGGACAGCTCCGAGAGCGAATCCCTGGCGTGAATGTGCATCATGGGTGATGGTGATGATATCTTCTGGCGAATCGTATGAGATGGTATGAATGCCAGGCACTTCTCCACGGCGCACGTCATCTATGCGGAGTATGTCAGCTCCAGTCTCGTGAAGTCCCCACTTTGACTTGCGGTCAAGGCGCTCCACAATCTGCTCAGCCAATGTGATGGCAGTGCCGCTTGGAGCATCCAGCTTGTGGACATGATGTGTTTCCACCAAATTGACGTCGTACTGCTGGAACTGATTCATTATCTTAGCCAGGTACTTATTGACAGCAGAGAATATAGCTACGCCGACGCTGAAGTTTGAAGCCCAGAAGAGAGTCTTGCCTTCCTGGCTGCAAGCCTTGCGCACATCGTCGCCATGATCCTTCAGCCACGCTGTAGTACCGCTGACAACCTTCACTCCAGCCTTCCAAGCCTTGATGTAATTGCCATAGGCTACCTTTGGATTAGTAAACTCGATAGCGACGTCAGCTGACGCGAAAGCTGGGCTTTCAAAGTCCTGCTGATTGTCGATATCAATGATACATACTATCTCATGACCACGGCTGAGAGCAATCTGCTCAATCATCTTGCCCATTTTGCCGTATCCTATAAGTGCTATTTTCATTTGTTTATGTTGTGCTTGGGTTAATTTAATTCATAATTCATAATGCATATTTTTTTTAATGCATAATTCATAATGCATAATGCATAATGCATAGTTCATAATGCACAATTTCTTATAATCCCCGATTATCTTAGTGTAACCTAATTATGAATTATGAATTATGAATTATGAATTATGAATTATGAATTAAATGGAATTATGAATTATGAATTGCTCTCAGAGAACGCAGCCTCTTCCGCCGCATCGATGATTTCTTCGCGCGTCATCGGCTTAGGCTGGGCAGTGATATCAGAGAGATCCATCTCAGAGTCGATTGCTTTTTCGAGAGCCACGACATTGCTATTGTCCTCAGAAGGCGGTGTGACAGCATTGCTTTCAGTAGCCTCTCTTTCAGCGACAGGAGCATTGTCAGCCTCCTTTGGCTGTGTTTCCCCACCGGTGATGATAAAGTCTGGCTCAGTGTTTTCCGGGTCAGGAGCCACTGTAGCCGGCTCTTCCTCCATCTTGGTGCGCTCCGTCTTTGCGGCAAAGACGCTGTCAAGGAATGCGGAATCATTGTGGAGACGCTTCAGAGTGTCCTTACAAGCCAACTGCTGAGCCTCCTTCTTACTGAATCCCGTGCCAGTATATCCATCGACAGTCTCGAGCACCACGGTGTATTTGAACATAGGCGAACCGCTCTTGTCTTTGGTCTGGTCTTCGAGGCGGAACGATAGTTGGATGCGATTCTTCTGCGTCCATTCTATGAGTTTCGACTTGAAGTTCACCTCCTTGTAAGCCACCTTATCGATATTGATATATTTTCCGAGGATACGCTGCTGCATAAACTTCATGCAAGCATCGTAGCCGCGGTCCAGATAAATGGCTCCTACAAGTGCTTCGAACGCATTGCCACCCATAAAACTGTTGTGACTGGCAGAGCGTCCTGCCGATAGAATCAAGCGATTGAGTCCTATTTCCTGTGCCAGTTTGCCGAGAGTCTCGCGCTGTACGAGCTTGGAACGGGTATTAGTGAGGAATCCTTCCGGTTTTCCCTGAAAGTGACAATAGACGATATCACCCACTACGGCATCGAGGATGGCATCACCAAGAAACTCGAGGCGCTCATTATTGAGTTTCTTTGCCGTATTCTGCTTGCCCTTGGCATTCTTCATCTTAGCCTTGATAGCCTTGGCTTCCGCCTTATTGTAACGGCTTGTGTCGGTCACCTTAGGGTCGATAGGTCCGCGATGACCTACGCTCTTGTGCATCAGAGCAAGCTTATAGTAAGATATTTCGTGGGGGATAAATCCGATAATGTCTCGCAAAGCAAGATAAAGCTCCTTATCCTTGCGGAAAGGGAGCCTTATCCTGTCAATTATATCATTCAGCAATATCATTCAGCATACTTCTTGAAGATAACGCAGCAGTTGTGTCCTCCGAAACCGAAGGTGTTACTCAATGCAGTGCGTACTTCACGCTTCTGCGCCTTGTTGAAGGTGAAGTTCATGTTATAATCTATCTCTGGATCCTCGTCGCCATCCTCATGATTGATAGTAGGAGGCACGATATCTTCCTGCACAGCCTTTACGCAAGCCATAGCCTCAATAGCGCCAGCAGCACCGAGGAGGTGACCAGTCATAGACTTTGTAGAAGAGATATTGAGCTTATAAGCAGCCTCTCCGAAGAGTTCCTTGATAGCCTTAGCCTCAGAGATGTCGCCTACAGGGGTAGAAGTGCCGTGTACGTTGATGTAATCGATGTCCTCTGGCTTGAGTCCTGCATCAGAAAGAGCCTCAGACATAACGATCTTTGCACCGAGACCTTCTGGATGTGAAGCAGTGATGTGATAAGCATCAGCAGACATACCCTCGCCTACCATCTCGCAATAGATCTTCGCACCACGTGCCTTAGCATGCTCGAGCTCCTCAAGGATGAGACATGCAGCACCCTCGCCCATCACGAATCCGTCGCGTGAAGCAGAGAAAGGACGGCTTGCCTTCTGTGGCTCGTCATTGCGAGTAGAGATAGCGTGCATAGAACTGAAGCCGCCGAGACCTGGGTCTGTGATAACAGCCTCAGCGCCACCACTTACTATTACGTTGGCCTTACCAAGGCGAATGAGATTGAATGCGTCAGCAAGAGCATTGGTAGAAGAAGCACATGCACTTGTAGTAGCGTAGTTAGGACCGTGGAAACCATACTTGATGGAAATCTGACCAGGAGCGATGTCGCCGATCATCTTAGGGATAAAGAAAGGTCCAAACTTAGGAGCGTCCTTGTGTGCAGAGTAGAACTCCAGCTCGTCCTGCATAGTCTTGAGTCCTCCGATGCCTACACCGAAGATTACTCCGACGCGCTTCTTGTCGATAGTCTCAAGGTCCATAGCAGAATCCTCGATAGCCATTGCGGCAGATGCCATTGCAAACTGGCAGAACTTGTCCATCTTACGTGCTTCCTTACGGTCGATCCACTTTGAAGGGTCGAAGTCTTTTACCTCGCAAGCGAAAGTGGTCTTGTAGCGTGAAGCGTCAAACTGCTTGATAGTATCAGCGCCGCTGACACCAGCAATCATGTTCTTCCAAGTCTCTTCAGCAGAGAGTCCAAGTGGGGTAACAGCGCCAAGGCCTGTCACTACAACTCTTTTTAATTCCATTTTATTTTCTTATATTCTAAAGGTTGGGCAGATAATTGGGTAATCAAATTGTGATTTTATAATAATGAAACACATCAATTACAGTCTATATCCTAATCCATATAGATATGATTACCGCCATATAATCCCACCATAATAAAAAAAAATGATGATTGGGCGATAAAAGAGTTATCGACCAATCATCACCCGTTGTTCTATCTATCTATCTTGAACAAAGATAATGTAACGTGAGATTACTTACCAGCGTTCTCGATGTATGCGACAGCGTCGCCTACAGTCTGAATCTTCTCAGCGTCTGTATCTGGGATTGTAACATCGAACTGCTTCTCAAGCTCCATGATAAGCTCTACAGTATCAAGTGAATCTGCACCGAGGTCATTTGTGAAAGATGCCTCATCCTTTACTTCAGCTGCATCAACACCGAGCTTGTCAACGATAATCTCAACAACCTTTTCCTTAATTTCTGACATAATTGTAATAATGATTAATAATTAATATTCTAACTTAATGGATTTTTGCAAATCGAGTGCAAAGTAACAAACTTTTCTTCACATAAGCAAATATTTTTGCTAAAAAAGCACTTTTTCCTGCACAAACATATATATATTGTGCATAAAATATTCGTTTTTCCTGTCTTTTCAGCCTGTTTATCAACGGTTTTACGCTGATTTGCGTATTGTGCTGACAGCGCTTTTATTACCTTTTATCATACTGAAAGACGTGCTTTCCGTGTACTTTTGCAGTGACAATCAATTACTTTTGCAATGGATATTCTCTGCCTTTGATTAGAATATCCGATGCCTTATCTTGGAGTACTCTCTGCAGATGCTGGGGATACTCTCTGCAGATGCTGGGGATATCCAATGCTACTGCTGGGAGTATTCTCTGCAGATGCTGGGGATATCCGATGCCTATTCCGTGCCTAATTGCTTTAATGCGCACTTGATTACATCGCTTTGCTCATTCCATATATGGAAATATTCCGACATATCCCATAGGTCTCTTGCGACGAGAGCTTTGAGTTGAGGGCGCAAATGGCGCAGTGTGCGCTGGAGTTCGTCATCATCCTTCGGTGTGATATTCTGCTTCTTTGCTTCATCGAGGATATCGTCGATATAGCTTTGAGGCACTTCAAACTTAGCCTGGAAGGTCTTGAAGTCAGGATATTGCTTCTTGAGACGCTTGCGATTGTGGTCGATATACTTCAGATTAGCATTGATGATGAATGACTTTGCCGACAACTGACGATGGAAAGGAGTGAAAACTGTGGTGTCGAGCGGCACGAAGAAATCCGGCATTATGCCTCCTCCGCCATAGACTGTGCGGTGCTTTCTCAGCGTGTAATACTTGAGCGAGTCTGCGAAATGGATGCTGTCAGCGCTGGTAAACTCGCCATGCTTGTATCTATTGTCGAGGTCCATAGCGTATGATAGTGCGTCGCCCTTGGTGAAAGGCTTCTGTATGCAGCGTCCTGAAGGGGTGTAATAATGCGCTATTGTGAGGCGGATAAGGCTGCCATCAGGGAGGTCTATAGGGCGCTGTACGAGTCCTTTGCCGTATGTGCGGCGTCCTACCACTATGCCACGGTCCTGATCTTGGATGGCTCCGCTGACGATTTCAGATGCTGAAGCGGAAAATTCATTGACCAATACGACTATTCTTCCTTCGAGAAGGCTGCCGTTTCCTTTTGCCCTAAACTCCTGTCTCTGCTGTGATCTGCCCTTTGTATATACGATAAGGTCATCCTTCTGCAGCATTTCATTGAGTATGGCGACGGCTGCCTGGAGGTATCCGCCGCCATTTTCTTCAAGGTCGAGGATAAGGTCTTGCATGCCTTGTGCCTTCAATGACTTTACTCCTGCCATGAATTCATCGTAGGTAGTGGCTCCGAAACTGTTGATACGGATATATCCTATCTTCGGACGAATCATGTAAACGGCGTCTAATGACTTGACTGGAATCTTGTCGCGTGTGACAGTAAATGACAGTCTATCCTTGATTCCGGCACGCTCTATGCCGAGCACCACCTTGGTGCCTTTAGGTCCGCGGAGGCGCTTCATGATGTCTTCTCTTGACATCTTGACTCCCGCAATGGCGGTATCATTGACTGTAATGATGCGGTCGCCAGCGAGGATGCCCACTTTCTCTGACGGTCCGTTGGTGATGGTCTGTATGATGACGAGGGTATCATGATACATATTAAACTGCACACCGATGCCGTCAAAGTTGCCTTGCAATGGCTCGTTCATGGCTTTCACTTCCTTCGGTGTAGCGTATGTGGAGTGCGGGTCGAGCTTTTCGAGCATTGCTCTAATGCCGTCTTCACACAGTTTCTTGCTGTCAACGCTGTCAACGTAGAGGTTTTCGATAGCCATCTGTGCTATCATCATCTTCCTTATGGGGGAATCTTCGCCCATATTGATGCGCATCTGTGCATTGACTGCCATTGCCATCAGGACGGAAAGGAGGAAAAATGCTGTTCTTTTCATAATTAACTTAGTTACGAGTAGTATAAAATATCAACATTTTACAAACGCTAAACACACCCCTCAGTCCCCACTGGCGTGGGGATGTTGAAAATATCAATAGAGAAAAATATATTTCTTTATTTTTATTTATTGATATTTTATTCTGTAAAGTAGCCTGTTTAACGCCTGCGAAACTACTGTTTATTGATACTTCATGTAATGCCTATATATAATAAGGTAGTGCTGATTGGACTAATCATAGTACTGCTCTTCTTCGGGAATATCTTCCTCGATGACGAGATTGTCGATGATGAAGTTCTGTCGCTCCATAGTGTTTTTGCCCATATAGTAGGCGAGAAGCTTCTCCACCTCATCGCTTTTATGAAGCGTCACCTGCTCAAGGCGGATGTCAGAACCTATGAATCCAGCAAACTCATCAGGCGAAATCTCTCCCAATCCCTTGAATCGCGTTATCTCAGGGTCGGGTCCAAGTTCCTTTATCGCCTGCAGACGCTCCTCATCACTGTAGCAATATCTGGTGATATAGTCCTTCTTCTTCTCTCCTCTTTCGGTGAGCTTCTCGTCTTCTGCAACGATTACCTTCTTGTCCTTTATCTTTGCTCGCTTGTTTCTGACGCGGAAAAGAGGGGTCTGGAGTACATAGACGTGGCCTTTCTTGATGAGTTCCGGGAAGAACTGCAGGAAGAAAGTGATGGTGAGCAAGCGTATGTGCATGCCATCCACGTCGGCATCCGTGGCTACGATAACCTTGTTATAGCGAAGTCCATCGAGTCCATCTTCGATGTCGAGAGCCGCCTGAAGGAGGTTGAACTCTTCATTTTCATACACCACCTTCTTGGTAAGTCCGTAGGAGTTGAGCGGTTTACCACGAAGAGAGAAGACAGCCTGGGTGTTTACATCGCGGCTTTTGGTGATACTTCCGCTGGCAGAGTCGCCCTCGGTGATGAAAATGCACGACTCTTCCTTACGGTCATTCTTCACGTCGGAGTAGTGAATGCGGCAGTCGCGCAGCTTTCTGTTGTGGAGGTTCGCCTTCTTAGCGCGTTCCCTTGCCAACTTTGTGACGCCAGCCATGGCTTTTCTTTCCTTCTCGCTCTCCGTGATTTTCTGGATTATAATCTCAGCAATGTCCGGATGACGGTGGAGATAATTATCGACTTCGAGCTTGACGAAGTCGCCTACATACTTATTGACGCTGATGCCATTAGGCGACATATTGAGCGAACCGAGCTTGATTTTGGTCTGCGACTCGAACATAGGTTCTTCCACATTGACCGCAATGGCAGCCACAAGACCGCTTCTGATGTCGGTATATTCAAAGTTTTTGCCTGAAAATTCCTTTATTGTCTTGGCTATATGCTCCTTAAATGCAGACTGATGCGTACCGCCCTGCGTGGTGTGCTGACCATTTACGAAAGAGTGATACTCCTCTCCGTACTGGTTGGTATGCGTGAAAGCTATCTCAATATCTTCGCCTTTGACGTGGATTATCGGGTAGAGTGCGTCTGTGGTCATAGTATCCTTCAGAAGATCCTCAAGTCCGTTTCGGGAGAGGATGCGCCTTCCGTTGTACATGATGGCGAGTCCGGTGTTGAGATATGTATAATTGCGGAGCATAGTCTCCACGATATCATTATGGAAGGAGTAGTTTTTGAAGAGAGAAGCATCCGGCTCAAAGTAGATGTAAGTACCGGTTTCATCCTCTGTAGGCTCAGTGGTGTCGCTGATGATGATGCCTTTCTCAAACTTTGCCGTGCGCACTTGTCCGTCACGATATGAGCGTACTTCGAAGTGAGTGCTGAGAAAGTTGACTGCCTTGATGCCGACACCATTCATTCCCACAGACTTTTTGAAAGCCTTTGAGTCATATTTTCCTCCGGTATTGAGCTGGCTTACAGCTTCTATCATCTTTCCCTGCGGTATTCCTCTACCGTAGTCACGCAGGCTTACAGCCTTATTATCAATGATATCCACCTCTATGCGCTTTCCAGCATTCATTCGAAATTCGTCGATGGAATTGTCGATAGCCTCCTTCAGGAGCACATAGATACCGTCCTCAGAGTTTGTTCCGTCTCCGAGGCGACCGATATACATTCCCGGCCTTGTGCGTATATGGTCCACGTCACTGAGGTGGGTGATGTTGTCGTCGTTATATTCTACTTGTGTGGTTTCTATCTTTTCTTCTGACATAATGGGGGATATTGAGGGGTGATTGGGGTGGTAACCAAAGATTAAAGAATAGCTTTATAGCTGCGGAGACGCTTTACTTCCTCTGCATCAAAGTAGCTCCACTGGTCGAGGACGCCGGTGTTGGTCTCCATCATAGGGAGCGCAAGTGCATTTTCAAATCCATATTTCTGATACCATCTGATGAGATCACAGAAGATAAGCGAGTTGGCACCCTTGGTACGGTATTCTGGAAGGACGCCGACGAGGAGCAGATCCACCGTCTTTGTCTTGTGAAACTTGAGCGCACGGAGCAGGTGAAACCATCCGAAAGGCAGGAGTTTGCCGTTCTTTGTCTTCTGCAGCGCCTCGGAGAAGCTTGGGAAACTGACTCCGAAGCCTACCATTTCGCCGCCTTTATTGTCGTCAGTCACGATGGTGATGAGATTGAGATCGGCGAGGGCTACATAGTTCCTGACGAGGTCATCGACCTGCTTATCATCGAGATGAGAGAATCCATAGAGGTGTCCGTAGCATTCATTGAGTATTTCGAAGAAGCGCTTTCCATAGCCTTCCTTGAGCAGTTGGTGACGAGTCATCTTGCGAGCATGGAGGTTATAGCGTTTTTCTATCATGCCAGCGACCTTGAGCATCTTCTCCGGAATGGCGTCCGGCACTGGCATGGAGAGCATCACCCAGTCGTTGTCCTTGGCAAACTCGCCCATCTGCTCCATGTGTTTCGGGTAGTAAGCGTAGTTATGGTTAGCGTGCATAGAGGCGAGAATGTCGAATCCCTTGACCAGCATTCCCTCGCGATCCATGTCGGTAAAGCCCATCGGACCAATGATATTGTCCATACCATGCTTGCGTCCGTAGTCTTTTACGGTGTCGATGAGTGCCTTTGACACCTCAATATCATCTACGAAATCGAAGAATCCGAAACGCACAGCCTTGGTATTCCATTGCTCATTGGCGCGATTATTGATGATGGCGGCAACGCGTCCCACGGGTTTTCCATCACGGAAAGCCATGTAATACTCAGCATCACAGAAGGCAAGCGAAGGATTTTGCTTTGCTTCGAGCGTGCCCATCTCGCCCATATAGAGGTAAGGGACTGCATAAGGGTCATCCTTATAGAGGTCGGTACGGAAGTCAATGAACTGTTTGAGTCCTTTCTTGTCGGAGATTTTTCGGATTTCTATCTTTGACATTATCTTTTTATTCTCAGTTAAAATGGTTTATGGAGCAGCGGGATTGCATCTGGAAAACTGTCGGAAATATATTTCAGAAAACAATTATCCATTGATTTTCAGATATAAATCCCATTGTCATCGTCATGTGTTTTCATTCTGCATCCATCGTGCAAAGTTACTAAAAATCCTCTTGTTGAGCAAAAAAATCGCGATTATTTGGGTTATTCGGAATAAAAAAGGTATCTTTGCACCTGTATTTTCCCTTTTTATAAGATATAAAAGACTTGCTAACTATACTGCAAACAATCAACTAACCAACCTACAACGCAATGAAACTACAAAGCTTCCTTATCGCAGCCGCCCTCACTATATCATGTAGTGTGAAGGCACAGACCATGTTACCGTACAACAATCCCCTACTCTCCGCCGAAGAAAGGGCGAAAGACCTCTGCTCAAGGCTTACCTTAGAGGAGAAGGCTAAACTGATGATGGACCGCTCGCAGGAGATAAAGCGCCTCGGCATCAGCAGATTTGAATGGTGGAACGAGGCTCTGCACGGAGTGGGACGAAACGGCACTGCGACCGTCTTTCCTATCACTATGTGCATGGCAAGCTCATGGAATGATGCCCTGTTGCTCGACGTTTTCACCAGCGTCAGCGACGAACTACGTGCCAAGAACACCATAGCAAGGAAGAACAATACGCTTGCTCGCTATCGTGGCAACTCGGTATGGACGCCTAATATCAATATCTTCCGTGACCCAAGATGGGGACGCGGACAGGAGACTTATGGCGAAGACCCTTACCTTACCGCCAAGATGGGACTCGCCGTGGTGCGCGGACTGCAAGGTCCGGAGGGGTCGAAATACTATAAGAACCTCGCTTGCGCAAAGCATTTCGCCATACATAGCGGACCGGAATGGAACCGCCATTCATTCAATGTGGAGAATATCCCGGCGCGAGACCTATGGGAAACGTATCTTCCTGCCTTCAAAACTCTTGTGGAAGAGGGCAACGTGAGAGAGGTGATGTGTGCTTATCAGCGCTGGGATGGTGACCCATGTTGCGGCAGCAACAAGCTGCTCAGGCAGATACTGAGGGATGAATGGAAATTTGACGGACTCGTAGTAAGCGACTGCGGCGCGATAAATGATTTCTACGTCCCTGGCAGACACGAGGTAAGCCCTAATGCCCAGGCTGCCTCCGCTAAGGCTGTGCTGGCTGGTACGGACGTGGAATGCGGTTCGGTGTACAACAAGCTCCCACAAGCCGTAAAGGAAGGACTTATCACTGAGGCACAGATAGATGAGAGCGTGGTGAAACTTCTTGCAGCCCGCTTCTCGTTGGGCGACTTTGATGACGATTCTTTAGTGGAGTGGACCAAGATTCCGGAGTCTGTCATAGCGTGCCAAAAGCATAAGAATCAGGCACTGGAAATGGCGAGACAGGGCATCATTCTCTTGCAAAACAGAAACAGCGTACTGCCTCTCAGCAAGGATGCTAAAGTGGCTGTGGTGGGTCCTAACGCTGACAATGAGATGATGATGTGGGGCAACTACAACGGTTTCCCTACCGAGACGACGACCATCTACGAAGGCATAAAGGCGCTATGTCCTTCTGCCGTGCTGATAAGCGGCGCCGGACTGTGTCATAATGAGGTGATGGAGAGCTGTTTCCCTGAAATATTCTCCGCTGACGGTAAGCAGGGAATGGTGGGCACTTACTGGAACAACACTGAGATGAAGGGCGACAGCGTCACTTCTGCGAGATACTCCAACCCTATCAATCTCAATAACGGTGGCGCCACGGTGTTTGCTCCTGGCGTCGAACTGGAGCATTTCTCTGCTCGCTATGAGGGCGTCTTCCGTCCGAAGAAGTCGGAGAGACTGACCGTCACCTGCAATGGAGACGACCGTATGCGCGTCATCATCGGGGGCGATACCATCTGCAATGTGTGGAAAACTCGTGAGAAAGTGAATCTCTGGAGCGGTGACATCAAGGTGGAAAAGGGTAAGGAATACCCTGTAATAGTGGAGTATATGCAGGGCGAAAACTATGCTGCCTTGCAGTTTGACATAGCCCGAAAGGTGGTGACAACGCCTGAAGATATGGTGAGAAAGACTGCTGGCTACGACTATGTGGTATTCTGCGGCGGCATATCCCCACAGCTGGAAGGTGAGGAAATGAAGGTCAATGAAGAAGGATTCAAGGGAGGCGACCGCACTAGCATCGAGTTGCCACGCTCACAGCGCGAGATGGTAAAGGCATTAGCAGAGGCTGGGCGTGAGGTAATCTTCGTCAACTGCTCTGGTTCGGCAATAGCTCTCACTCCCGAAGCGGCTCGCTGCAACGCTATGCTTCAGGCTTGGTATGGCGGAGAGAAGGGCGGTCAAGCGCTCGGAGAGATACTCTTCGGCGATGTAAACCCAAGTGGTAAACTGCCTATTACATTCTATAAAGACGACTCACAACTGCCGGATTTCCTCGATTATACGATGAAGAACCGCACTTATCGCTACTTCACAGGCGAGCCTCTCTGGGCTTTCGGTCATGGACTCTCCTACTCCACCTTTGAGATTTCTTCGCCTCGCTACGACAAGAAGAAGGGCGTGCTGACCGTCACGGTGGAGAATACTGGCAAGAGGGACGGTGATGAAGTGGTGCAGGTGTATCTCAGTCGTCCTGATGATGCCGAAGGTCCTGTCAAGACGCTCCGTGCCTTCAAGCGTGTTTCCCTCAAAGCTGGCGTCAAGAGCGTGGTGGAGATACCTTTCTCACGCCAGCAATTCGAGTGGTGGGACAAGGAGAGCAACACTGTCCGCCCGCTGTCTGGCAAATATGAATTGCTTATCGGCTCTTCTTCTGATGATGCTCTAATGAAGAGGATTAGCTTAAAAAATGAAGAATGAAGAATGAAGAATGAAGAATGGGAGTTACCTTCTTCTTTTAGTGAAAAGTGAAAAGTGAAAAATCGCGCTGACGCGGTTGTTAAATGAAGAATATTCTAAATACGTGTTGATATAAGAACTTTTCTAATATCATATTTGCAAGGTACTGTCTTCCAGACAGCTCCCCTTTCTTTGTTTTAATCCCGAGACTTCGTCCCGGGTTACTCTCGCTACGCTCGGTATTGTCTTCCAGACAAAACATGTGGTCTGATTGTTGAGGAATAAAATATCAATAAATAAAAATATATAATGATAGGTTGGTGGTGTTTGGTTGTAGGTAGCTTTGGCTGGAAGCCAATACCGAGCGCAGCGAGAGTAACCCGGGACGAAGTCTCGG
>SAMEA104315429__coassemble_294_pt1 | contig 60797 bp, 40 predicted proteins | sample SAMEA104315429__metabat2_high_PE_009 | metagenome-assembled genome bin SAMEA104315429 (sample SAMEA104315429) | gut metagenome | biome: Monkey gut; feature: monkey-associated habitat; material: faeces | place: China | collected 2013
AAGAATTCATGACCTACGAAGGAAACAAAGCAGGAATATACTTGCAGAGAGTTTCCACTACTGACATAAATGGCACACCATTGGGATTCACCGACTCTCTGGTTATCTCTTTCGCATCTTATGCTGCTAATATCAAGGAGTATCCTGTAGTTGTTCCTGTATGTATAATGGGCGAAGTAACTGATTATGACCGTCCTTTCACATTGGTAGTGGACAAAGAAAAATCTACAGCCATCGAAGGGGAAGACTATGAATTCAGCGACACTGCATGCTATATTCCTGCTGGAAAGACCAAGCAGACTGTCAAACTCGTGCTCAAGCGTAGTGATCGCCTCGCTGCTGAAACAGCTCGACTCGTTTTCGCTCTCAAAGACAACGCTAATTTCATTGTAGAACTTGAGTCTTACAAGAACGTAACCGACTGGAAGACACAGGGCGAAGAACTCTGTGGTTCTACATACAAAATCATCTTCAGCGATAAGTATGCCGAGACCACTTGGTGGAATATCTATGGAAAGACATTCTATGGAGATTGGTCTGTCAAGAAAGAAAAACTCCTCAATGAGCTCATGGGATGGACTCACAGAGACTGGGAAAATTGGAAAGTGGCGTACGGACAGATGGGTTATGCTGCCAAGAAATTCCGTAAATATCTGCAAGAGCAGGCTGACGAGGGCAACCCTGTCAAGGATGACAACGGATCATTCATGCAGTTGATGCCTCCTTATCAGGTAGATTATTCTAAATATGAAAAGTAAGTGGGCATAATCATTAAGCCTTATACTTTATTACTCTTATACTTTTTTTTGAACAACTACTTAAGAACAATAAATACTATGAGTAGAAATATTCAATCCATATTATGCTTTATCCTCCTCGCCTTCACATTCACAGGATGTTACGAGGACAAAGGCAACTATACATACGATGAAAAGGCTGAAATTACCATCAGTGGTGTTCCTGAGTCTATTAGCGTAGTTCAGAATGCTGAGAGCCTTGAAATCAAGCCTTCTTTCACCTCTTCCATTGATGGAATCATCGACAATAATCCTAACTTCGAATTCGGATGCGTATTATGGAGAAACTCAGGACTTATGTCAAATGGTAAACGTCAAATAGACATTAACGAAGAGCATTCCAAGGACATCTCTTATTTCATGACCGTAGATGAGGGTGATTACACTGCATGGTACACCGTAAGAGATAAGCGCACTGACGTGGTAACTAATTTCGCAATCCCTGTAAAGGTAACTTCTGCCACATACGAAGGATGGATGGTGCTCTGCGACGACATGGAGGGATATACCAGCATGGACATGATTGCAGTTCTCGCTGACGGACGCAACATCCAAGTTCGTAATATATTCGGAGAAAAGAATCCTAAACTCAAACACGGTAAGCACATCTACCTCGACCCTTGGCCTTTATATGCTAAAGGAGATATGTTATGGTACTGCACAGATGAGGGTTCCTACTCCATTTTTGCCAACAAACTAAACATCGGTTACAACGTAGTCGAGAATGAATTTTTCTCCAATAAGGACGGCGAACAGGTCGTAATGATGGACGGACTCTATATGAGTCAGAATTTCGCCGTTACAAATAAAGGAAACCTCTACGTGAAGATGGCTTACATGGCTAACGCTATGTTTGAAGACCCTATCAATACTCTCACTCCTGAAGGTAATCCAGAGTTCCGCGTTGCTCCATTCGTAGGCGTATCATACAATCGTCCTTTAGGACAAGGCGACTATGTAGCCCTTTTCTATGACAATGACAATAAGCGATTCCTGAAATGGGATGAAGCTACTGGCGCTGGCAACTGTCAGCTTCTCGATGACCCTACCACTAAATTATTCTCCTTCCAGACTGGTATGGACATAATCGACATGAAGAACACTAAGTTCTCTGGTGGCGTGGTATATTCCATCCTTCAGAATGCTGACGGACAGCGTTACGTCTATGGAATTAACCTTTCTGGTGGTGCTTTCGAGCAGACTATCGGCAAGCAAATTAAGTCACAAGGTTTCAACACTGCTACACAGTTTGCTTTCCACTCTCAGTATCCGTATATGTTCTACGACAACGGTGAGAAAGTCGTGTCATACCAACTCATGACCGATGCCGTAAGCGAACCTCTTACACTTCCAGGCGAAGAAATTACTCTCTTGAAATTCAACACTTTCATGCGTCCTGAAAGCAGTCTTTCTGATAAGAGCGAGAAGTTCCTTGAACAGCAATACTACCTCATCGTAGGTTCTTATAAGAAGGGCGATACCACTGGTAAAGGCGGAAAACTTCGCTTCTACAAGTTTGATCAAGCTTCTGGCTCACTTACACTCATGAAGGAATATGATGGATTCGGCAAGATCAAAGACGTCACTTACCGTGAAAGATAATTCATAAAATAACAGTATAACAACTAATGAGAAAAACAATTATGGCTCTACTGTCCGTGCTCGCAGCATGGACAGTTAGCCCTGCATCAGCGCAGGGCGTACAATTTGCTGAAGGAAAGACCTTCCAGCAACTCGTGGACAGCGCAAAGCAGACGGGCAAGATGCTATTCGTCGATTGCTACACTAAATGGTGCGGACCATGCAAGATGATGGCTCGCGACGTGTTCCCTTCCAAGATTTGCGGCGATTACATCAACCCTCGCTTCGTATCTGCAAAGTTTGACATGGAGGAAGGGGAAGGACTGACCATCAGAAAGCAATTCGGAGTGAATGCCTACCCTACTATGCTCATCATCAATCCTAATACCGTAAAGGAAGAAGCTCGCATGGTGGGCGGAAGCAAAGCCGAGGAATTTATCAAGAAACTCAATGAGACCCTATCAGGAGAGAGCATCGCTTCCATGAATGAGAGATACGGAAAAGGTGAGCGAGGCGAAGCTTTCATGAAGATATATATGGACAGGCTCGCTCAGGCTTACGACACTAAGCGCCTCTCTAACGTAGTGGCGGAATACCTGAAGGGCCGTGAGGACCTTGTCTTCACCAATGATACTCTCTGTAACTACTTCATCTACGTCACTGATGTCAATAGTTCTGCTTTCAGATACGTATGGAAACGCCGTGACCAAATGGAGGAAAAGCGTGGCGCATACGTTGTAAGAAATATGGAACGTGCATGGATGACTTATCCTTATTCTAAATACATCGACAGCAAACACAACTTTGCACTCGATGAAGCGGGTCTCAATCAGTATCTGGAAACCATGAAATCTGAAGGCGTAGAGAATCCTGCACAGATCATTATTGACGTGCGTCTCCGCCAAGCTCAGCAAGCTAAGGACTACCAGAAACTATGGAACCTGATTAAGAATTATCCTAAGGAACTCACTTTAGGCAATGCCGCCGCTTGCAATCTGCTCAAAGCTATCAATGAAGGTTGCACTGATGCGAAGGTTCGCAAGGAAGTATCTCTGTGGGCTGCAAAGCGTGCCAAGGCTCTAAAGAACGAAGAGGCTAAAAACAAGAAGAAAGAAGGCGTGAACGCTAAAGCGGTGAAGCAGCAAGCTTCCAACAATCAAGCTGGCGTAAGACAAGTATCTTTCGCTGACGAATATGCCAAATTCGCTGAGATGCTGAAGAAGTAAGTTGGGGCTTGTCGGTTGTCTGGTTGTTTAGTTGTTTAGTTGTCTGGTTGTTTAGTTGATTGCATTACTTATACATCCACAAAATCACAAACCAACTAAACAACTAAACAACTAAACAACAATAATAAGCATTGATATTTTATTCCACCAACAACCATTAAAAAGTAAAAGCATAGCTATTGGGAGACAATAGCTATGCTTTTATTTTGCAATAACATAGATATTAGACAGAGAACATTTTCCTCTGTCTAAATCAAGGATGTCTGTTGTAAGCAGGAAATCAAAACGATTCTGACTCCGCTACTTATTCCTGATGGATTAAGAATAGAGTCTGTCACACTCGCGATCGTTGGCAGGACGCGGACGCATTCTTGCCACTTCGATATGACTAATATCCACAGGCTCGAAGGTTTCAGCATCGAATGCTTCGGAGTAACGATAGACGTAGCGTGTGAACGGACCTATACGACGAAGGATTACCGGCTTCTGGTTTGGCTTATCGAGAAACTCCACATGCACGAAGAGTTGCTCCTTGCCTTCCGCATCGCCTGGCATTACTTGCGTGAGCGTAAGGTCATTCTTCCAGTGCCACGTCTCTTTCCTGAAGAGACTGGTAATGCCAACGCTCCAATCCAATGCACCGAGGGTGTAGTTTAATCCCTGATAGAAGAGTCCTCCATCAGCAATACTTCCCATCACCACTTTGCGCAGGCTTGTCTTCATCAAGGCATGGAGGAAATAATCCTGTATCTGCGGTACGGTATATGATTTTCCATTCTCCGCATTGATGTAGCAATCTTCGAGGAAAGGGAAGTCGGCAGGCAATGATACGAGATACTTTCTGTAGAGCCATGCTGCATGGAGCACGCCTTTCTTGGTATATACGCCTCCGTTTCCTCCGCCAAGTATGCGGTAGGTCTTAGTGGCGGCTATCTCAAAGAATCTCAGGATTAGGGATTCTTTCATGCTCAGGTCTTTGTATGTCATTTTCTCCATAGTTGGTTGTCGGTTTTTGGTTGTCGGTCGTTGGTTATGGATTATCGGTTTTTGGGTATTATAGTGAGATAGACCTGCAATAGGCATTCACATTCTAACCTACAACCGAAAACCAACGACCGAAAACCATTTTTTCTGCTTTTTGCAAAAGTAATTATTTTTTTTTTATTCAGCAAGAAAAGGGAAAAACTTTTTTTAATACAAGTCTAAATACTCATATTCATTACCCACGATAGAGAGATAACGCTCGAAGTCTTCACGCTTTATTACCACCGTGCCACGACAGTCATTGGGATGGAAACTGAGTGTCTCCGCCTCTTTGAGGTGATTATCCAGGAATAGATGTACGTGGTGATCTGTATCATTGATAAGTCCGAAAGGCGACACACTGCCAGGCTCAAGTCCGAGATAACGCATCATGCGCTCTGGCGAAGCGAAAGAGAGTTTGCCACAGGATGGCAGTCCCTGCGACGTGAGCGAAGCCTTAAGGCGTGCCTCCAAGTCGTGGATGTCAAGGTCATGATCACAATGGAAGCATACGAGGTAATGGCGGTTACCCTTATGATTGCGCATGAAGATATTCTTGCAATGCACGCTTCCATCATCTTTCCACCATCTTTTGGCTTCTTCGATGGTCTTTCCCTCTGGGTGATTGTAACATGTGAACGGGATGTCATGTTCACGCAAGTATGTCAATACGGTTTCTTCTCTTGTCATAGTTTTATTGGTTGGGGGTTGGGGGTTTTCGGTTGGGGGTATATCATACGGTAACGTGGCTGCCACAGACGATGATAGCATCCATTACGATGGCTGAAATGCCTACTGCCATGACGTCCTGGAATGTGAGTTTGAATCCATAAAGGATAATACCTGTGCGCAAGACGCGCTTTGAGCAGAATTTGATACCTGGCACCCACGTGTCTGGCAAGTTGTTGCGAAGGCTATTGGCATAAAGCATTCCAAGGATAATACCTACGACCATAGGGCTCAATGACAATGCTTTCACCCAGTCCATCCCACCGACATAGAAGGCGGCACAGGCAAAGAGGGCTATTAGCATCACGCCATGAAGCATACTGCTGCGTTGTTCTGACAATTTCATTTCTTGTAAATATTATTTTAGTCGAATTATATTCAGGAGTCATTGTTGGCTCTCTATTTCTTGTGCAAAGATACAAATAATACCTGTACCAAAACAATTAAATCTGCAGGAATATGCGTTTTCTTTTGATATTTCTTCCCGAATTACATTTTTTTATGTAATTTTGCCCACACATTATATAAAATAAGAAAGATGAACATACTCGAATTATCACAGACACGCTTCTCGGCACGCAAATACACCGACAAACCTGTAAGCGATGAAGACCTCGCCTACATAATGGAGTGCGCCAGAATGGCGCCTTCGGCTGTCAACAGACAACCTTGGAAATTCATCATCGTACGCAGCAAAGAGGCAAGGGAACGCCTTTGGAAGGCTTACGACAGAGAATGGTTTCAGTCTGCACCGCTCTATATCGTATGCATGAAAAACAATGCAGAATGCTGGACTCGACGCAAAGACGACAAAAAGCATGGTGACATAGACGTGGCGATTGCCACAGAGCATATATGTCTGGCTGCTACGGAGCGCGGACTTGGCACTTGCTGGGTGTGTAATTACGACACTGACGTCATGCGCGAACTTTTCCCTTCTGATGATTTCGAGGCTGTGGCAATAATCCCTTTGGGACATATAGCCGATGATTGCCCACGCATGGAGAAGAATCGCAAGGATATGGCTGACATCATCGAGACTATCTAATGAGCGGTGTCTAACACTATTCCAATACTTTTTTTTCAAACATAATTACAACAATCTATTTACAATGAAAAAAACATTTATAATCACTATTCTCATGGTATTGGCCATAACAATAGCAAATGCACAGACGACATTAAAGAAAGTCTATGATGAAACCATCGACCCAATGGAGCAGATAGACAAAGCCATAGTAAAGGCAAAGGCGGAAAAGAAATTCGTGATTTGCCAATTGGGTGGCAACTGGTGTCCTTGGTGCCTCAAATTCGCTGACTTTGCTGTGAAGAATGAGGCTGTAAGCAAAGTGATTGCTGATAATTTCGTCTATCTCCACGTCAATTATAATCCTCGCAAGGCTGGTGATGAAGCGGCTAAGCAGAAGGCTGCCAAACTGATAAAGCGCCTTGATAATCCTGCTCGTTTCGGTTTTCCAGTATTCGTAATATTAGATGCCGAGGGCAAAGTGATTCACATTCAGGACTCCAGTTTCCTGGAAGAAGGCAACAGTTACAGTGAGACTAAAGTGCTTCGTTTCCTTAATTGCTGGACTCCTGGCAGCAAGTAATGTTCTAAGTAGCTCAACTTTCGCAAGCAATAAATAGCCCCTCAGTCCCCACTGCCGTGGGGAAGTGTAAAATATCAATAGAGAAAAATAAGAAAAAATACAAAAAATATATTTGTTTATTTTTATTTATTGATATTTTATTACTGATTAGTAGCATGTTAGCCACTTACGAAACAAGTTTTTATAGTTTCGCCATCCCATACAGCTATCTGTCTGTCAATGGAAAATGCTTTTTTATAGTTTAGTTGCTTCGCTTTCTGGTTCTTATATCTGCAAACTACTAAACTACAAAACTTCAAAAACAACCAGGCAACATAATAACCATACTGAGAAACATCCCTTTAACTTAATAACTTAAATAACTTTATCGTATGAAAAACAAACTTTTCTCTCACCTTCCGCTATTGTTGACCATGGCTCTGATGATGCCATCTGCCAATGCTTCCGCACAGGGCACAGTGGAGAATTACAACAGAGCGTATGCTGTCAGTCGTCATTTCCAAGCTGATTCGGTCTATAATTGGGCGCGATATATGGCTTGGTGCGACTCGTCACACGTGTTCCACTATCAGATTTCCACTCCGCAAGGAATGAAGTATATCTCTTATAATGCTGACAAGGCTAAGAAAAAGACATACGATAGCTATGAGGCTATGCGCAAAGCTCTCGGCATTAAGCCGCGTGAAGCTGAGAAACCACAGTTTGGCAGAGTGAAGCAACCTCACTGGATGGAGGTGGACGAGGAAGACAAGGCTTACCCCGTACTCTCGCCTGACGGCAAGACCGAGGCTTACATCGAGGGATATAACGTCGTGGTGCATGAGGCTGGCAAGCCTTATACCAAGGCGAAGCGCATCCTTACACAGGACGGCACCATCGGTAAATATTACAGCAACCGCATACAGTGGAGCCCTGACGGCAAGTATATCCTCGTCTGCAAGCGCACGCCTGTGGAGAAAAGATACGTGTATTATGTAGAGTCTTCACCTGCAGACCAGCTTCAGCCTATCCTCCATAAGCAGGAATATGCCAAGCCGGGCGACATGGTGCCTCAGCATTATCCTGTCATCATCGATGTGGCTACGGGCAAAAAGGTGGAGGCTGACCCGCATATGATAGAAAATCAATACGAACTGGAATGGCTACAGTGGACTCCCGACAGCAAGGAAGTCACCATGGAGTATAATCAGCGCGGGCATCACCTCTATCAGATGCTGGCAATGAATGCCGAGACCGGCGCTCTTCGCGTCGTCGTGGAGGAGAAAGCTAACACCTTCGTCAATTACAGCAGACTCTGGAGAAAATTTATCAACAATGGCAAACAGCTCCTTTGGACCAGCGAACGCGACAACTGGAACCACCTCTACCTCTATGACGTGGCTGCAGGCAAGCTCATCCGACAGATCACCAAGGGCGAATGGTTTATGCGTAAGGTGCTTCGCGTGGACGAGGAAAAAGGCGAAATATACTTCTCTGCCAGCGGTGTCAACAAGAATGAAGACCCTTATTTCATCCATTGCTATAAGATAAACATGGATGGAAGCAACATGATTGACCTCACGCCAGAGGAAGGTACCCACAGCGCTCTGTTCTCTTACGACTTCCGTTACCTCGTGGATACCTACTCTAAGATAGACACTGCGCCTGTCACCGTGCTGAGAGATGCGCGTGACGGCAAGCTTATCAAGACGCTTGAGACTGCCGATTTATCCAAGATCAAGAAGTATGGATGGAGAGCACCAGAGGTGTTCGTGGCCAAGGGACGCGATGGTAAGACGGATATGTGGGGCATCATTACTCGTCCTACCAACTTCGACCCTAACAAGAAGTATCCTATCATCGAATATATCTACTCCGGTCCTGGCGATGCTTACACGCCTAAGAACTTCCGTCCTCACAACTGGACCAGCACTTCTCTTGCCGAACTCGGATTTATTGTGGTGCAACTTGATGCTATGGGAACCTCCTACAGAGGCAAGAAATTTGAGGAAATATGCTATAAGAACCTCAAGGATGCTGGTCTGCCTGACCGCATTCTCTGGATAAAGGAGGCGGCTAAGAAGTATCCTTACATGGATATCAATAATGTAGGCATCTATGGTATGTCGGCAGGAGGTCAGGAAAGCACCACTGCAGTGCTGACTCATGGCGACTTCTACAAGGCTGCTTACAGCTCATGTGGCTGTCATGACAACAGAATGGACAAGATATGGTGGAACGAGCAGTGGATGAGTTGGCCTATCGACTCCAGCTATGTAGAGTCAAGCAACGTGGAAATGGCTCACAGATTGGAGCGTCCGCTGATGCTCGTGCTTGGTGAAATAGATGATAATGTGGATCCTTCCAGCACTTATCAGTTGGTCAATGCCCTTATAAAGGCGAACAAAGAGTTTGAGTTTGTCATCATTCCTGGCGCCGACCACACCATGGGCGAGGACTACGGAGAGCACAAGCGCTATGATTTCTTCGTGAAGAATCTGCTGGGCGTTGACCCTCCTAAGTGGAATCTGATCAATAGCAAATGATTTCACTGACCTTGGATGGAGACTTGTTCCTTCCTTTTTGACCTATGTATATATCACTATCTATGGCAACAAATTGAGGAATAGAGCCCTATTCCATCCATTTTGACGACAAATAACATCTCTAAACCCGCATAAAAGCCTTATGATAAGGACATTTCCTCTATCATAAGGCTTTTTTCTTTCCACCAATCTGCCCCCGCATCCCATAAATCCGCCTCCACAGCATCCCATCAATTCTTCTCCCCCATCCCTTCAATTCTCCCCTAATCCACTCCACTTCGGCAGCCGTTCTTGGCTGTCACGCATCCCCCAGTCATTGTAACAATCTTGTAATATCAAGGCAATAACCCTGTAATACCATTGAGATACCTTTGCCGCCGAAAAGATACAACTTCAGATTAGTAGTACATGAAATCTCCAAAAGAAGAAATAGTAGAAGCAAAGATTCTCAAGACTGTAGATGAAATCGTCAGCAAGCACATCCAGGGAGATACGCTTCCGAGGCAACTGATCGATATGCTTCTCAGCAATGCCGAACTGAAATCCATTCAGGATTATGCCAATACGGTGTCAATCACTCGCATCGGACTTAATGACCACGGTCCAGTACACATGAAGACGGTATGTCGCAATGCGCTGAAGATGCTCTGCATCCTCCATGAAGCTGGCATAAAGACATCGCTTGAGAAAGAGAATGCTGGCACATTCACCGACAGCGTGCTCGCAGTGATACTCGCCGCACTGCTACATGACAGCGGTATGACGATAGGAAGAAAGAATCATGAACTGTATTCTGGCATCATCTCCTACTCATTTATCAGCGACATCCTGCGCCAACTGCTGCCCGACGACAAGGACATAATGCGTCGCACGATAATCCGTTCGCTGGCTATGGAGGGCATTCTTGGGCACATGGGCACTAATCCTATCCATTCTATTGAGGCTGGATTGATACTCATTGCCGATGGATGCGACATGACAAAAGGCAGAGCAAGGATTCCTCTGGAGCGCCCTACAAAGCCTACGGAAGGCGATATTCACAAATATTCCGCCCACTCCATTGAGAAAGTGAAGATAATGCGTGGCAAGGACAAACCTATTAAGATTGAAATACACATGAAGTCGGAGGTCGGTTTCTTCCAAGTGGAAGAAGTCCTTATCCCAAAGATACAGTCCAGTCCGGCAAAAAACCTTGTGGAACTGCATGCTGGAGTGGATGGCGAAGACATGAAAAGGTATATTTAGGGGGGTTGGGGGTTGTAGGTTTTGGATTGTGAGTTGTAGGTTTTTGTTTTTTTTGTTACTTACCAAACTAAACATACAGCCACCCCCAATTACCAGCGTCAATGCGATTATTCCCTCCCCTTCTCTTCCCTCTCAAGAACAATTCATCATGCGTCAGCGCGATTATTCACTCTTCACTTTTCACTCTTCACTTTTCACTAAAGCAACAATCCGCCACCGCGTCAGCCACGTTACCGCCCGATATACGACAATACAAAAACAAAACAAGAAATGATAAAGCTAAACGAAAAGAATTACATTGAGCGCGATGTCTCATGGATGCACTTCAATAGACGCATCTTGGACGAAGCACAGCGTAAGGAGATACCATTGATGGAGCGAATGACTTTCCTCGGTATCTACTCCAACAACCTTGACGAGTTCTTCCGAGTACGCGTTGCCGCGCTCAATCACATCGTGAAATATGCCGACAAAGCATCAAAGGACTTGCGCCATAGATGCGAGAGCACGCTCAAGACGGTGAACCATCTCAATGCAAAATACGCAAAAGAGTTTGAGGATACCGTCAATGACGTCACCGAGCAGTTAGGAAAACGCCACATACATCTCCTCACTCAGGACGACCTTACCGAGGAACAGACGGATTTCGTGCATCAATATTGCCTGAAGAATGTCATCAGCAGCGTCTCCCCTATTTGGCTTTCATCCATCAAGGCGTTGCCAAACACCAGTGATGATGCGCTCTTTCTCGCAGTGCGCCTCCAGAACAAGAAGAAGGAATCAAAGAAATCAAAAAAGGAATATGCCATCATCGAGATGCCGGTAAGCGAACTTGGTCGCTTCATTGTCTTGCCTGACACTATTATAGATAATGTGACGCACCACAATGTGATGTTCCTCGACGACATGATTCGATGCGCTTTGCCATATATGTTTCCGGGAACTGCCTTCAATGACTTTGAAGCCTGGTCGTTTAAGATTACAAAGGATGCCGAAATGGAACTCGACACCGATATCAGAGGCGGTATGTTGCAGAAGATTTCCAAAGGTATCAAGAGTCGCAAAAACGGTCTGCCTGTCAGAATAATCTACGATAAGCAGATGCCGCGCAATGTGCTCAATCACCTTCTGGAGCGTTTCTGCACTCCTACTCTCGACACTCTACTGCCTGCCGGACGCTATCAGAATCACAAGGACTTGATGAAATTCCCGAGATTTGCCATGATGCCCAACGATGACGGAATGCCTTTGGCTTACCCTAAGTGGCGTCAGATAATGCCGGAATGGGTGCATTCTCCAAGTCTGATTCAGACTATACGTCAGAGAGACAGGTTTATCCACGTGCCATACCATTCCTTTGACGCTTACATCAACCTGCTCAGAGAGGCTGCCATCAATCCTGAAGTGAAGTCTGTGAAGACCACTCTCTATCGTCTTGCTAAGGATTCAAAGGTCATCAGCGCCCTTATTGCCGCCGCGCGTAATGGCAAGAAGGTGACGGTGGTCATAGAATTGCTCGCTCGATTCGATGAGAAATCAAACATAGACTGGAGTAAGAAAATGGCAGATGCCGGCGTCAATGTCATCATGGGAGTGGAAGGGCTGAAGATTCACTCTAAGATAACGCTCATTCAGGCTCGATGTGGCGACATCGCGGTCGTCTCCACAGGCAATTTCCACGAAGGTAATGCCAATGCCTACACCGACTTTTTGCAGTTTACTGCCAATCGTCCGATAGTCAATGACGTAGCTCGTGTGTTCGATTTCATCGACAAGCCTTTCCTACCTGTACGCTTCAAGGAACTTATTGTTTCGCCTAATGGTATGCGACGCCAGCTGGAAAGCCTCATCAAGCAGGAGATTATCAATCATCGCAACGGACTGCCGGCACGCATACTCTGCAAGCTCAATCACATCACTGACGAGACTATCGTACGCAAACTCTATGATGCCGCCGCTTCTGGAGTGAGGGTTGACCTGCTGGTGCGTGGCAACAGCTCTTTCGTCAGCGACCTACCAGAATTGGGTGGCAACCTCCACATCAACGCTATCATCGACCGTTACCTCGAGCATTCGCGCATTCTCATCTTCGCCAACGGTGCCGCTATCGAAAATTCACGGGTGGAAGACGAGGACGGATCACTGCAAGGATATAAGGTATTCATCGGTTCGGCTGACTGGATGCCACGCAATCTCGACCATCGCATTGAGGTCTATGCTCCTGTCTATGACGCCGAACTGAAGCGTGAGGCACGCCTCATCGTGGAATATGGAATGAGAAATGAGCGCAACGTGTTCCGCTCACAGGAAGAATTGTATAACCATTACTGCAATAAGTAATAGAAATGAATAATGACAATAACACAAACTGCTGCAACATCGCAGCCATAGACATCGGTTCCAACGCCGCCCGTCTGCTCATCAAGAGCGTTATCCGACAGGAAGACGGCTCTCTCTATTTCCAGAAACAGCAGTTCGTACGCTTTCCTTTGCGTCTCGGACTGGACGTCTTCCGTAGCGGAAAGATTAGCGAATTGCGCGAAGGGCAGTTCAAGCGCATGATGAAAGCATTCCGACAGTTGATGATTATCTATGACGTAGCATCCTATCGCGCCTGCGCCACCTCTGCTTTGCGAGATGCAGCGAACGGCAAGAAAATCATAAAGGAAATCAAAAAAGACGTAGGCATCAGCATCGAAATAATCTCAGGAGAAGAGGAGGCGGACATTATCTATAACAATCACATCGAGAGACTGCTCGCCATGTCTGCCAATGACGAGGAAAAGGATATGTCTTATCTCTACGTCGATGTGGGCGGAGGCTCCACTGAGGTGAGCTTTATCGCTGACGGCGAACTGAAAGCAAGCCACAGTTTCAATGTGGGAACGCTCAGATTGCTCGGTGAAACGGTGACTGACAGCGACATAGAGGCTATGTGTCAGGAGGTGAAATCGTTTCTCATGGAGGGTAAAAGATGCACTATCATCGGCTCTGGAGGCAATATCAACAAGATCTTCCGACTGGTACCAAAGAAGCAAAGACTGAAGGAACGCATCACAGTAGCACAATTAGAGAAACTCTACAAGAATCTTTCTGCCCTTACCATCGAGCAAAGAATGCGCGAATATGACCTCCGTGCAGACCGTGCCGACGTGATAGTGCCTGCTGCTCATCTATTCCTTTGCATCGCTGATGCTGTCTCTGCGACCGACATCATCGTGCCTACCATAGGTCTTTCCGATGGTATAATCAATGAATTGGCTATCAAACTCATGGACTGATAGCAGTAATAAGACACTTTTTCTCAAAAAGAAATATCAACAGAATGAAAAAGAAGAAAAACATTTGCGCCTGCACTTGCATCATGGCGCTTGCAATGACATTCTCTTGCAGTATGGAAACAAAGGCGCAAACCGTGGAAGAACGGCTTGCAGCACTGGAAAAGAAGCTGGACAAAGAGACTCAAAAGTCGGAATATCTACCGAAACTGCACGGTATTCTCCGTGGTAAATACGAATATGAGCCTGACCTTGAGGCTTCCAGATTTGAGGTGAGAAATGCTCGTATCTCCGTCAATGGCAAACTGGCTAAGCGCTCTGAATACAAGATGGAGGTGGATCTATGCGATGAATCGTCCATCAAGATGAAGGACGCATGGGTGAGACTCAATCCTTATAGCACGCTCCGACTCACCGTAGGACAGCAACGTATGCCTTTCTCTATTGATGCTCACCGCAATCCTTCGGCTCAATATTTCGCTAATCGCAGCTTTATAGCAAAGCAAGTGGGCGATATGCGCGACGTGGGCTTTCAGGCCGGATATGATTTTCTCAATGCTGACAACCGCAAAGTGGTATCTATAGACGCTGGTCTCTTCAATGGTTCTAACCTCGACAATCAGAAGACGGCATGGTTTACTTCCCCCGGTTACTCTGCCAGAATGCAGTTCTTTCCTACCAAAAGCATAGCTATCATCCCAAGCATTCAGCATCAGCAGATTGCAGAGCGTAAGGCTTCATACACTTCTCTCGACTTCGGTTCATACTATGAAACTAATAATTGGCACGTGGAAGCAGAGTTCTTACACAAGTTTTACGCAGATAATGCCTTCGACGACTGTAACGCAGTCAATGCAATGGTCAGCTATAAGCAACCTACTAAGAAAGAGAAATCATTTATTCAGAGCATCTCCTATCTCGGACGCTACGACTATATGCAGAATCATTCCTCTGGTAAAAGCGGATTTAATGATGGCATCACCCAACTGAAACTGACGGATGCTGAGCGTCATCGCATGACTCTTGGCATGACTTTCTCTGTACGCAACGCTTATTTCCCTACCGATATACGCCTCAACTACGAGAAATATTGGTATCCTAACGGTGGTGCTAAAGAGAGCGAACAGGACAAACTGGTCTGTGAAGTTATGATAAGATTCTAACTTCTTCCTGCATTTTCCACTATAGGAAAAACAGAACAAAAAGGCGAAGGCGAAGCTATCATTTCGCTATAGCATAGTTATTACAACGTAAAAGCATAGATATTGGAGGGTAAAAGCTTAGTTATTACCTTCCAATATCTATGCTTTTACCCTCCAATATCTATGCTTTTACAACGTCCTTATTATCAGCGCATTACAAAGCACATTTTCTCTCATGCTCCAAAGACAGAAAAATAGACCAATTTCAGCGCGATTTTTCACTCTTCACTTTTCACTCTTCACTTTTCACTAAAGAAGAAAATGTAACTCCCATTCTTCATTCTACATTCTTCATTCTTCATTTAAGAACCGCGCCTATATCCATTCGCGAATCCACTTCATAGCCTCCAGGCAGTCCTCACGCTTACCGAAGGCAGTCAGACGGACGTAACCCTCGCCACTCGGACCAAATCCCACGCCAGGAGTACAGACCACATGTGCCTCATAGAGCATCTGCTCGAAGAATTTCCAGGAAGGCATATCATGCGGAGTCTTCAGCCAAAGGTAAGGCGCATTCTCGCCTCCAAACACCTCTATGCCTACTTCCTCGAAGCCTTCCTTCATGATGCGAGCATTGGTCATATAGTAAGCGATGACCTCCTTCACCTGTGCGCGACCCTCAGGACTATATGTTGCCTCTGCACCTCGCTGACTGATATAGCTCGTTCCATTGAATTTCGTACACTGGCGACGGTTCCAGAGGTAATTGAGCTCAATGCGTTTACCGTCAAGAGTGGAAACTGTCAGCTCCTTTGGCACCACTGTATATCCACATCTTATGCCAGTAAAGCCTGCCGTCTTTGAGAAACTTCTAAATTCCACTGCGCATTTCTTTGCACCTCTTATCTCGTAGATGCTATGCGGAATCTCAGGATCCTGGATGTAAGCCTCGTAAGCCGCGTCGAAGAGGATGAGCGTATCGTTCTTCAATGCGTACTGCACCCATTTCTTCAATGTCTCCTTTGTGGCAACGGTGCCAGTAGGATTATTTGGAAAACAGAGGTATATCACGTCCACACGCTGCTCTGGTGGCAACGGAGTAAAATTATTTTCTGCATTGCTCGGCACGTATATCACGTTGTTCCATCGACCATTTTCCAGCACGCCAGCCCTGCCTATCATCACGTTAGAGTCGATATAGACGGGATAGATCGGGTCAGTGACGCAGATAGAGTTATCCCAGCGGAAGAGTTCCTGGAAGTTTCCTGTATCACTTTTCGCGCCATCATTGACAAAGACCTCGCTCGCATCAATGTGAATGCCACGTGCAAGGTAGTCATTCTTCACTATGGCATCACGCAGAAACTTGTATCCCTGCTCCGGACCATATCCCCTGAAAGTGTCTTCATGCCCCATTTCATCGACTGCCTTGTGCATGGCTTCCACCACAGCAGGGCACAATGGCTGGGTCACGTCTCCGATACCGAGACTTATCACCTTGACGTTAGGATGCGTAGTCTTAAACGCATTCACCTTTTTGGCTATGTCTGCAAACAGATAATTGTTTGGCAATTTCAGGAAATGTTCGTTTACTAATGTCATAGTTTACTGTAATAATAAATTATGAATGCAGAATAAAGGATTTTGATTACCTACTTGAGAATTAGGAATTAAGAATATGAGTTAGTCTCGCCCCAATGAAATGACTCTATGAGAATACGCAAGACAGACGACGTTATCCGCATTCTTCATTCCTCATTCTTCATTCTTCATTTAATGAATTCTTCATTCCCCATTCGTCTTTTCTATATGATTATTCATTTCTATAGTGCCTTCAAACACTATGCAAGCCGGTCCCGTCATATAGACATGATTGTCGCTTTCGCGCCATTCTATCTCAAGCGGACCACCATCCATTATCACGGTCACAGTGCGATGACTGAGATGATGCAGTATGAATGCCACTGCCGTGGCGCAAGCTCCTGTGCCACAGGCTTGCGTAATACCGCTTCCGCGCTCCCATACTCTCATTCTGACTTTGCCGTCAGCGAGGATTGTGGCAAATTCCACGTTGGTGCGCTCAGGAAAAAGCTTGTCAAATTCTATCTGATGTCCGATACCAGCCACGTCGATATGCTCTGCATCATCGGTAAAAATGACCGTATGGGGATTGCCCATACTGACAAATGTGGCTGAGTATTCGCCGTTCTCTGTATGTATTGTCACGCCATTCAGCGTGCCGTCTGTCGTTGCCACAAGGGTGGCATCTGCAAGGGTGGGCTCTCCCATATCCACCGTCACCTTCTCCACCGTGTCATTCTTGCCGGTGATAAGATGCAGTCCTACTATTCCGGACTTCGTCTCCAAGGTAAGGTCTTTCTTAGTAGTCAGATGTTTGTCATAGACATATTTGCCTATACAGCGCGATGCGTTTCCACACATCCTCGCCTCCGAACCGTCCGCATTGAAGATACGCATGGAGAAATCCGCCACCTTGCTCTTGCCTATCAGCACAAGTCCGTCACTTCCGATGCCGGTATGGTATCTGCTCCACTCCACCGAACAGGCGGAAGGTTCAGTTATTGCGTTACTCTCTGTATCTACATAGATGTAATCGTTGCCCAATCCGTGCATCTTAGTGAACCGAACTTCTGACATAGTGTATTTGTGTTAGTGATGTTGTTTTCCTGAATATACAAGCAGCATAAATGAAAGAATACTTAACAAATGGATGTCTATAATTCTTCTTTTTACCTTATTTGTAAATTCTGGGTGCAAAGTTATAACATTTTGTTTAAATTACAAAGTTTTTGCTAACAAAAAGTGAAAATAAAATAAATAATTATTACAAATCATGTTTTTACCCCATTTCTCCACGTTATAATGTAAGGAAAACCGCCCCGATTGCTTACATATTTCCAGAAACTGCCATTTATTCTTATAAAACGTCTATCAGTTTTTTCCACAACTTTATTTGATAATGAAAAAAAATATGACTATCTTTGTACCCAAACTAATAACACCCACCCCAAACAATGGAAAATCTCATACTAAATTACAAAATTGTGGAAGCCTTCTGGGCTCTCGCTGACAAAATGGAAGATGACCTCAAGTGCAGGAAATATTTCATACGTCTCGTTGGACTCAGAAACAATGTCGGGCTACTGCGTGATGAAATGGACAAAATCCAGGCTCTCGCAAAGCAGGGAAACCCATTTATGCAGTACGCTTTCGCACGCTATCATGACTGTCTGGCACCTGCAAAAGATTCTCCTGCCATCGCATGGAACTACTATAGCAAGGCTATCGAGGCTGGTATCGCTGATGCACGCGCCTACAGAGCTTTCTTCTTCCGCGATGGCGACTTGGACGAATTTGACCTCATGCGCTACTCTCTGGAAATGGATATTGCACGAGAAGAAGGCAGCGAGAAGGCTATCGAACAGCATATACGCAATCTCATCTTTGGAAATGAAGGCGTTACAAAGGATGCTGAACTCGCACTCTCTATGGCTTTCTCTATTATAAATAAGGAGAAAACTAACAACGAACTCCTCAATCCGATGATTCTGCGACTCATGGGAAATGCAGAAATAGTGCTCGGCAGATACGACAAGGCAAGGGAATACTTTGAGCAAGCTGTAAGATATGGCGACAGCGGAGCATATTATCAGATGGCTTTCCATTTCTGCAGCAATGAAGACGGAGCAATAATCGACAGCGAGGGATTCAATGAAATAATGGATAAAGCGAATGAAGTCAATGCTTCGGAAGCCTCTATCCAGCATATCATTCAGATAGATTTCTCGTCTTTCGACAATCTCGATGAAGCAATGAAAGAAAGAACTTCCATTGCTGTCAAGGATGAACTGACCAGAGGATGGTTACTCGGCGAAGGTATATGCCCGTATTTCCTCGGCAATTTATATTCCGACGGACTACTTGGATTCAATCAGGACTATGCGCAAGCATGGATATGGTACTCACGCGGTGCCGCTCTCAGAGAACCGGCATGCTATGTACGAATGGCTGAATTGATTCTCGATGGACTTGTTACCGTTGAGGGAGCAGACGAAGAGTACGGCTATTTTTGCCAGTTTAAGGCTTACAAACTCGGTGAAGATTCCATGCTTATGCCTGTCTGCGAAGCATACGAGGATGGACACCTGGCTCGTTATGCTGATATTATTGAGACAGAATGCATCCCAAAGCGAGACGAAATCATGGCTATCGAGGAACAAGAAGACGAACAGGAATGCGAGATAGGTGAGGATGACTGGACATCAGACCCCGATATCGACCTCAGATACCATACCTGCTGCGAGTATGTAGAAATGGCTGAGAGAAAAACAAGAGAGCAACAATACTGGAATGTCTCAAAGACGGTAAACAAATACCTGGATATCGCCACCCAACTGCTGGAGATCAATATGTATGTAGATGAATTATACGCCATTAACGATAGGTTTCTCGATCTCATATTCTATCATCCACGACTCAAGCTGCGCCTTTCTCGCTTTCAGCTCAACGTCCTTACAGCCATCGAAATACGAGAAGACCATGAACTCGGACTTACCGAGGATATACAAAAAGACATCGATACACTCGAAAAGAACATCGCTCTCGCAGATGCAGGGCGCCAGGATGAAATACCACAGGCAGGGCATCTGCTCAGAGACCCTATAGAGTGGACCGCCAAATGGGAAAATGTCATTGACGAAGCTGAGCGGAAAGCATACAGCAGACTCAAGGATTATCCACGTGGAATGGGCTTCTGCTTCAGTTACTGGGCAGAGCTAAGAGACGCTCTCATGCGCTTAGGCGTAGAGTGGCGCACCCCTCAAATGATGAATCCAAGGGTATTGTTCGATTAGCAAGAATCCATTCCCCGCCACAATGCCACCCACATCACCGCCCGATACCGCAGCAATCCGCCACCGTGTCGAGCGCGTTACCGCCCGATTCTCCCCCTAAAAAGAAAGAAAAAAATGTCAATCCAATTCTCATTCCAAAAACAAGCCGCCCCCCTAACATCCCATTCCAAGATGTGGGGCTACGCAGATATGCCAGATTCCCTGTACTATCCCACCATCCCCTACGAAGATGAAGGCAAGGAATACCACGACCCCCTCACCTTCCTATGCCAGATAAGGCTGGAGGACATTGCGCCATTCGACAAAGCGGACCTCCTCCCCCACACCGGAATGCTCTATTTCTTCGCCGACATAGACTATTTCCTCGGCAATCTCGACGCCCCATCTCCAGGAATGGGAAGATGGGATACCGACCATTTCAGAGTGCTTTATTCTCCAGATACCACCGACCTCCACACCCACAAAATCGTGGATGAAGACGGACAACCTATCGGATTACCACCCGAAGAAATCACTTTCTCCGAGTGCGATGACAAAGAATATGGATTCAAAATGCTCGGAAAACCTTTCTTCGATGAGATAGAAGAACAGTATGGCGACTGGATTTCACTCTTGCAAATCGACTGCGACGATGATTGGCAACTGCAATTCTACGATTGCGGAATGCTATGCTTCATGATAAGTCCGCAAGATCTCGCCGCGCTTCGCTTCGATAAAGCCGAATGTTATCTCCATTCTTCATAATAATAACATACATTTTCCATGTAAGAAGCATTATGATTAACGATACGATTGCTAAAGAATAAGGCGACTTTTCGGGCTTATTACGACAAATTGCCATGGGAAGTAGCCTAAAAGCACTTTGGGGTTGACATATCGTCATTATAATAATGTGTCAAAATAGAAAATGAAAGATATTTGAAAAATTTTCTAATATTTTGTTTGCAGTTTCAAAAAATATATGTACTTTTGCACCGTCATTTCAAAGATAACGCCAATAAACTGATTTTATGACGTTGTTTTGACAAGGTAACAAGATAATAATTAGCAACAATAGACAACAACATAAGACAATGATACAATTCTGCGCAAATAACTGGTGGTGGCGTAACTCATAACTTAACAGTTGTGGGACGCACCCTTATGCGCAGTATCGCTTGGCACATATTCGGGCTTGCAAGACGCAACTGTCTTGTAAGCCCGATTTGTTTTTTCTCCCTTCTCGGAGAAACAGGATGTTTTTTATTCAACAAACGTAAATATAAGAATTTCAAACATATACGACTATGAAGAGTTATCACGTGGATGAGAATGGATACTATGGACGCTTTGGCGGAGCATATATCCCGGAAATACTGTATAAGACAGTAGAAGACTTGAAGAAAGCGTACCTCCCTATCATTGAGAGTGACGAGTTTCAGACTGAGTTTCGCACACTTTTACGCGACTATGTAGGACGACCTTCACCGCTCTATTACGCTAAGAGAATGAGTGAAAAATACGGTTGCCAGTTATATCTCAAGCGTGAAGACCTCAATCATACAGGTGCACACAAGATAAATAATGCCATCGGACAGATTCTTATAGCAAAGAAAATGGGAAAGAAACGCATCGTTGCCGAGACCGGAGCCGGGCAGCATGGCGTAGCAACAGCCACTGTTTGCGCTCTGATGGATATGCCTTGCAGAGTATATATGGGCGCGCTCGATGTCGAAAGACAGCGTCCTAACGTGGAGAGAATGAAGATGCTGGGAGCTGAAGTATATCCTGTGGAAAGCGGAAACAAAACCTTAAAGGATGCCACTAACGAGGCTATACGCGACTGGTGCTGCCATCCGTCAGACACATTCTATATCATTGGCTCCACCGTAGGACCGCATCCCTACCCTGATATGGTGGCAAGACTCCAGGCTGTCATCAGTGAAGAAATCAAATTTCAGCTCAAAGAGAAGATAGGACGTGACTATCCTGACTATCTCATGGCGTGTGTAGGAGGTGGTTCCAACGCTGCTGGCACCATATATCATTATATTGACGATGAGAGAGTGAAGATTATTCTCGGTGAAGCTGGAGGCCTTGGCTACGAAACGGCAAAGACTGCTGCGTCAATGACCATCGGAACGGTAGGAATACTGCACGGCGGACGCATCAAACTCATGCAAACCGAAGACGGACAAATAGTGGAACCTTACTCCATCTCTGCCGGATTAGACTATCCTGGCACGGGTCCGATACACTGTAACCTGCATGAGCAAGGCAGAGCTAAGGTCCTTTCTATCAATGATGACGAAGCTCTGCGTGCCGCTTTCGAGCTCACTCGCATGGAAGGTATTATCCCTGCACTCGAATCCAGCCACGCTCTTGCTATGCTTCCAAAGATGAAACAGCATTTCAAGCCTGATGATGTGGTCGTTCTTACCGTATCAGGACGTGGAGATAAGGACCTGGAGACATATATGAAATACGCTAATCAGTAAACCTTTACATTCTATCCATCCAATTATGAAATACAAATATAAGGTACATACCAAGCAGATGCTTGCCGACTTGATGACTCCAGTGAGCGCTTATCTCAGACTTAGGGATAGTTCGGAGAAGAGTATTCTGATGGAATCAAGCGATTATCACTCCGGAAAAAATGCGCATTCATACATCGGTGTCAATCCTATTGCTGAGGTTTCAATAGGTCATGGCATGGGAAAATGCAGTTTTCCTGATCGACAGACCTTCGAACATGAGATTACATCGACCTACAAAAGCGACGAGATAATCCATGAATTTATGAGCAAATTCTCATTCGAAGGCGATGAAAGGCAACTGCGCAACTGCGCTCTTTGGGGCTTTACGTCATTCAATGCTGTGAGATATTTTGAAAATATCGCTGTAAAAGATGAGACGCAGGAACGCAATGATGCTCCTGATATGCTCTATATACTGTTCAAATACGTACTGGAGTTTGATCATTTCAATAATCTTCTCTACCTCCACGAACTCGTTGCAGAGGGCGAAAAGCCTACTCTCACCGACTTGGAGCACCGACTTTGCCGACTGAACGTTCCGATTTATGGTTTCCATGCCGTAGGGGAGGTGGCGTCAACTCTTACTGATGAGGAACATAAGGCAAACATTCGCAAGGGAATAGCACACTGTAAGCGTGGTGATGTCTTTCAGATTGTCCTCTCACGTCGCTTCATTCAGCGCTATGAAGGTGATGATTTCAAACTTTACCGCACTCTTCGCAGCATAAATCCTTCGCCTTACCTCTTCTATATGGACTTCGGAGGATTCAGAATATTTGGCAGTTCACCGGAAACGCATTGCAGAATAGAGAAGACAGCTGAGGGATTTAAGGCTTATATCGACCCTATTGCTGGCACTACACGCCGCACTGGCGATGCGGAAACGGACAGAAAGAATGCTGATTACCTGCGTAATGACCCGAAAGAGAATGCCGAACACGTGATGCTCGTCGATCTTGCACGCAATGACTTGAGCCGTAATTGCCACAATGTGAAGGTGGATTTTTATAAGGAATTGCAGTATTACAGCCACGTTATCCATCTTGTCAGCCGCGTAAGTGGCACACTCGACAAGGGTACAGACCCGGTAAAGGCATTCATTGACACATTCCCGGCAGGCACACTGAGCGGTGCTCCGAAGGTGAGAGCTATGCAATTGATTAGTGAATACGAGCCTCACAACCGTGGAGCATACGGTGGATGCGTGGGAAATATCTCGTTTGACGGCAGTCTTAACCAGGCTATCACCATCCGAACCTTCGTAAGTCGCAACAACGAACTATGGTTCCAAGCCGGAGGAGGCATCGTAGCAAAGAGCGATGAGGAATATGAATTGCAAGAAGTAAACAACAAACTCGGTGCTTTGCGCCGTGCTATAGAAAAAGCAGAAGAGTTATGAGAATAGCAATGATAGACAATTATGACAGCTTCACCTACAATCTTGTGCACCTTGTCCGTGAACTTGGAGCCGAAGTGACGGTGTTTCGCAATGACCAATTCGAGCTGTCAGCCCTTGATTCCTATGATAAGATAATGCTAAGTCCTGGTCCTGGCATCCCTTCCGAAGCAGGAAAACTGCTTGATGTCATTCGTACCTACGCCGGTGTCAAGCCTATTCTCGGTATATGTCTTGGCGAACAGGCCATCGGGGAGGTCTTTGGAGGCAGACTTGTCAATCTGAGTGAAGTCTTTCATGGCGTTCAGACGCCAGCTCATGTGGTGATGTTTCCTGATGAAAGCAATCCTGAGAAGCGCGTTTGCGACCCTATATTCAAGGGATTAAATCATGATATCCTTGTAGGAAGATACCATTCGTGGGTGGTAGATGCGGGTTCGCTGCCTGATTGCCTTGAGATTACTTGCACATCTAATGAAGGACAGGTGATGGCTTTGAGGCATAAGGAGTATGATGTCCGCGGAATACAATTTCATCCTGAGAGCATTCTCACTCCGGATGGAAAGCGTATTATCAAAAATTGGATGGTGTTAAGAAGTTAAGCACTAACTATTTTCTTACATCTTCCTATGAAAGAATCCACTTAAACTTAAGAGTTATGAAAGAATATTTGATGAAACTGGTAGAAGGTCAGACACTGACGCGCCAGGAGACACACGATATAATGATAGGTATCACTGAGGAAAAATACAATGATTGCCAGATAGCCACTCTCCTAATGGGTATGCAAACACGTGGCGTTACGGTGGATGAGTTGCTCGGTTTCCGTGATGGACTGCTCGAAACTGGTAAGCGCGTCAATCTCGATGACTACAATACGCTGGACATTGTGGGCACAGGAGGCGATGGAAAGAATACCTTTAACATCTCCACTTGCTCGGCTTTTGTCATTGCTGCCTGCGGATATAAGGTCACAAAGCATGGTAATGGCAGTGCCACATCAGTCAGCGGAGCGTCAAATGTGCTGCAAGCGCACGGAGTCAAGTTTACTACCGACGAGTCATTACTTCGCAAAAGCCTTGACGAGACCAACATCTGTTATCTCCATGCGCCTCTGTTTGCCTACGGAATGAAGTTTGTCGGTCCTACTCGAAAGGCGATGGGAATCCCTACTTGCTTCAATCTGCTTGGTCCGTTGGTCAATCCTTGCAGTCCGAAAAACTCGCTTCACGGTGCTGCAAACTATGATATTCTGCGCCTTTACGTCAATACTCACCAGGCGATAGGCGACAATTTCGGCGTCATTACCTCTCATGATGGCTATGATGAAATATCTCTTACTTCTGGTTTCAAACTGGTAACCAATTACTTTGAGAAAGTATTTACTCCGAAAGACTTAGGGCTCAACTATCTTGATCCGAAGGATATATACGGTGGAAGCACTCCTGAAGAGGCTTGGAAGATATTCGACAGCGTGCTTGAAGGCACCTCTACAAAGGCTCAGAAGGATGTTATCATAGCCAATGCAGCCTGCGGTATATCAGTGATGGACCGCAATATGAGCATCGAAGACAGCGTTCTCATGGCGCGAGAAGCCCTCGAAAGCGGCAAGGCTCTTGAGACTTTCAAGCGTTATATAGAACTAAATTCATAGTAATAGTTTCGGTTGTAGGTGGTCGGTGGTCGGTTGTTGGTAATTGGTTGTCGGTAATTGGTTGCCAGTTATCGGTAATTGATTGCCACATATCATTAGTCGCTTATCCTCTTCCACCAGCACCGCCACAGTGTCAGCCGCGTTACCGGCTGATATTAGTAATCCTACAATCCCCCAAAATCAATCCCAATGCCAGACATATTAGAAGAAATAATAGCCGATAAACGTGCAGAACTGACGGCAATAACACAGGAATCGCGCAGCATGAAGCGCCATCTGGCTGAAAGCAAGAGTGGTATCATAGCCGAATTCAAGCGTAAAAGCCCGAGCAAAGGATGGATTCATGCTGATGCAAAGGCAGAAGAAGTGGTGCCACAGTATGCTGAAGGCGGCGCAAGCGCAGTGAGTATTCTGACCAATGAGAAATATTTCGGTGGGTCAACGGCATTCATTCAGGCGGTGAGAGCCTTGGTGCCGGAGCTTCCTATCTTGCGTAAAGAGTTTATCATCGATGAATATCAGGTGTATGAAGCGAAGATAATAGGCGCTGATGCCATACTTCTCATTGCCGCATCACTTACTCCTGACCACTATTCATCCTTGCTTTGCACGGCTCATAGCCTTGGTCTTGAGGTGCTTCTCGAAGTTCATGCTCCCGAAGAGTTAGCATATCTCGATGCAGGAATACCGGATATGCTCGGCGTAAACAATCGTTCGCTCGGCACATTTCATACAGATGTGCAGCATAGCTTCGACATTGCAGAGCAGATGCAGGCTGCTGTAGCCCATTTGCCAGAGGCAGAGCGCCCGCTCCTTGTCAGCGAATCAGGGATTAGCGACCCCGACATCGTGCGCCAATTACGCCGTTCCGGCTTCCGTGGTTTCCTCATTGGTGAATGCTTTATGAAGGAAGAGAAGCCTGGAAAAGCATTGCGGCAGTTTATCTCCAAACTGTAAAGTAACAGAATATACTACATTCTTTATCAGAACATTCTTCATTCAGAACATTCTTTATCTTATCAAACATGAACCGAATAAATAAACTTTTTGCAGACAAACCACAGGATTTGCTCAGCATATACTTCTGTGCAGGTGCCCCAACCCTTGATGGCACCGCCAATGTAATCCGTACTCTTGCCTCTAATGGTATAAATATGATAGAGATAGGAATACCATTCTCTGACCCAATGGCTGACGGACCTGTCATTCAGAACGCTGCCACGAAGGCTCTGCACAATGGGATGAGCATACGATTGCTCTTCGAACAACTGAAAGACATACGTAAGGACGTGGAGATACCGCTGATATTGATGGGTTATCTCAATCCTATTGTGTGCTACGGTTTTGAGAATTTCTGTCAGAAATGCGTTGAAGTGGGCATTGATGGCATGATTTTGCCCGACCTTCCATTCCGTGATTACATGGAGGAATACAAGCCAATAGCCGACAAATACGATCTCCGCATCATCATGCTCATCACTCCTGAGACGTCAGATGAGCGCATCCGCTTTATAGATGAAAACACAGATGGCTTCATTTATATGGTTTCGAGTGCGGCAACCACCGGTGCTCAGAAGGAATTTGATGCCCAAAAGCAGGCATATTTCAATAAAGTTCGCGCCATGAATCTCGTTCATCCTACGATGATAGGCTTCGGAATAAGCAATAATCAGACGCTAAAGTCAGCGCAAGCAAATGCTAATGGCGCGATAATAGGCAGCAAATTTGTGCAACTTCTCGATGCTGCTGGCGGCGATTCACAGCTCGCTATCACTCAACTTTATGAGGCATTGCGTGGAGAATGAGACTTTCTTCATCCCTCGTATGAAGTCATTGAGATTATGAAATAGACGAAAGGCATACGCCCTCGTGTGTGGATTTTATTATAAAAACAAAAAAAAGTGGATTCAAATTTCATAATTCCACCCGCAGGATGTTAAGTTGCTTGATGTCAATAGTATAAACAAGGTGGAATATAGGGTGGAATATGGGGTGGAATTATATTAAGTTCCACCCTATATTCCACCTTTTTTTTGTTGTTTGGGATTTGTTGTCTTGGGATTAGTTATAGGAGTATTATATGGTTTCGTTGCTTAATTGCTGTTCATTATTTATGTGTAAATTAGCAATTAGTCATCCCCCGAAGCGGCTTCATGATGCGTCTTATCATCGAAAAAGTGTATAAAATCACTGATTTTATCATCGAAAAAGTGTGCAAAACAGCTGATTTTATCATCGAAAAAGTGTGGAGTTTATTTGGTTTTATCATCGAAAAAGTGTAACTTTGCATTCCAAACCATTTAATTCCAAATGATTATGAGAAGAAAGATATATACACAACTTCTGAAATGGAAGGCGAGTAAGGATAGAAAGCCTTTGATGTTGCTTGGAGCAAGACAAGTCGGCAAGACTTGGATTATGAAATACTTTGGCGAAAAGGAATATAAGAATGTAGCATATATCAACTGTGATGACGAGCCAAGGATGAAACAATTATTTGAGCTTGATTACAATATAGATCGCATTTTGCTTACTTTACAAGCTATCACAGATATCAAAGTGACTCCTAACGACACGCTAATCATACTTGATGAAATACAAGAAACACCAAGAGGACTTCATAGTTTGAAATATTTCTGTGAGAAAGCTCCAGAATATCATGTGATGGTAGCCGGTTCGCTCCTTGGTGTTACGATAGGAAAAGGAGAATCATTTCCTGTAGGAAAAGTAGATATACTCAAGATGTACCCAATGGATTATGAGGAATATCTTGATGCTACAGGAAATGGAAGGTGGATAGAATTACTTCATTCGCATGATTGGGGACTTATTGAGGTGATGCTTCCTAAGATGATAGAACTCTTACGCCAGTATTATTATGTTGGTGGTATGCCTGGTGTTGTTAGTAAATTCATTGAGAATAAAGATTTGAAACAGGTTCGTATCTTACAACAAGATATCTTAGAAGCTTATCGTAGGGACATATCCAAGCATACATCTCCTACAGAATCTACAAGAATACGCGAGGTATTAGATTCTCTTCCATCCCAACTTGCCAGAGAAAATAAGAAGTTTATCTATGGAGCCATACGCAAAGGTAGTAGAGCTAAGGATTTTGAATTGGCAATCCAATGGCTGGCAGACGCAGGGATTATATATAAGGTGTGTCGTGTCAAAGAGGCAAGGATGCCATTAAAGTTTTATGAAGACATTGATTCCTTCAAACTTTTCTTATTGGATTGTGGTCTTTTAGCTTGTATGACAGACGCTTCGGCAGATCAAATGCTTGTTAGTAATAATGTGTTTACGGAGTTTAAAGGAGCATTTACAGAGCAGTATGTTCTTCAGCAATTATTGGCATTAGGACTCAAACCGTATTATTGGAGCAATTCAAAGACTCCTTCCGAGATTGATTTCATCGTTCAAGAACACGAAAGGGTTATACCTATCGAGGTGAAAGCGGAGGAAAATGTTCGTGCTCGCTCGTTGGCTCAATTCATCAAGGATAATCCTGAACTGAAAGGGTTGCGCATATCCATGAAAGGTTATGTGGACCAAAATTGGATGGAGAACATTCCTCTTATTGCTATTAGTCCTTATTTTGATGGAATGGGTGAATAGGGAAAGAGTAACAGGAGATGAGTGTTTTGGGTAATAGATAATAGGTAATAGGAGATTACCTTTGTTTCCCTTGAGGTTTCCTCTTGAATAATTTCTTTGAGATAATAAAACAATGGGAGTAAGCACGTGGAGAAATTGAGATCTCCTATTATCTGTTTCCTATCTTCTATTACCTATCAACTTATTTTCAAATAAATACTTCTTTTGTTAAAAGCGAGGCCAATCGGAAAAAAATCTGTAACTTTGCAGTTCAAGACTAACTAACCATCTTATGAAAAAGAGAATAAAGACTATCTTATGCGCAATGCTTTTGGGCGCTTGTCCGCTCGAATCATTGGCACAATACCCTACTATTCCGGACAGCGTGAAGCAACGTGGCAAAGCGATGGAGGCAGTATGGGACAGCCTCGACAATGCTGCATGGCAGAAAGCACTGCCTATAGTGATGGACGGAATGCTGCACGGCAAGCGCTTTGTGCCGTGGTGCTCAACGCCGGAGGAGCTTCCCCAGGCTGATATTCCAGCCTTCCCAGGTGCTGAAGGCGGAGGAAAATACAGCTTTGGAGGCCGTGGAGGCAAGATTTTCGTAGTTACAAGTTTGGCAGATTCTGGTCCTGGGACGCTGCGTGAAGCGTGCGAAGCCGGTGGTCCTCGCATCATAGTATTCAATGTTGCAGGCGAGATACATCTGGAAAGGCCTATTCATGTGGTGGCTCCTTACGTCAGCATCTTCGGTCAGACAGCGCCAGGCGATGGCATTGTGGTGACGGGACAGACGGTGGAGGTGGACACTCACGATGTCGTGATACGCTATATGCGCTTTCGCCGTGGCGCGATGGACGTGGCTTTCCGCGATGATGCGTGCGGAGGACAGGGCATCGGAAACATCATCTATGACCATTGTTCTTCCTCATGGGGACTGGATGAAGTGATGTCTATGTACCGTCATGTGTATAATCGCACGGAAGATGGTCATTATCAGAAGTTTCCTACTGTGAATATCACCATTCAGGACTGCATATTCGCAGAGGGACTTGACCTCTACAATCATGCTTTTGGAGCGTCAATAGGTGGTCACAACACGCTTTTCGCCCGCAATCTCTTTGCTTCGAATATCTCGCGCAATCCTTCCATCGCTATGGATGGCGACTTCAACTTTGTGAATAATGTGCTCTACAACTGGTGGAACCGTTCCATTGACGGCGGTGATGACAACTCGAGATATAATATCATCAATAATTATCTCAAGCCGGGACCTGTGACAGGATATAATATGAATAAGTCTATCTGCTACAGGATATTGAAACCGGAGGCAAGCAGGGACAAGACTCGTCCGGAAGATTTCGGTCTTGCCTACGTAAACGGCAACATAGTGGAGGGCTATAAGGATGTGAGTGCAGACAACTGGGCTGGCGGTGTGCAACCGAAGTCGAAGGATGTGGAGGCTGCCAAAGCGCGTATCAGAGTGGAAGAGGCTTTTCCTATCCCTCATTTTGCGTCGATGATGTCGGCAGAAGAGGCTTACGAATATGTCCTTTCAAATGCTGGCGCTACTCTTCCTAAGCGTGATGCTGTGGATGAACGCATTATTCGTACTGTGAGAAAAGGCAAGGCAGAGTATGCTAAAAATGCGAAAGTACACGAGTCTCCTTACGTGAAGCGTCGTCTTCCGGAGGACAGTTACCGCATGGGAATCATCACAGATCCTCAGCAGGTGGGCGGTCTGCCGAAATATAAGGGTGAGCCTTACAAGGACAGTGACGGTGACGGAATACCTGATGAATGGGAGATAGCCCACGGTCTTGACCCTCATGACCCTTCTGATGCTTGCCTTATCCTTGAGGATGGGTATATGAATATTGAGCACTACTCATTTAGTATAATAAAAAAAGTGAAAAGTGAAAAGTGAAAAGTGAAGAGTGAAAAATCGCGCTGACGCAATTTGGAACCGAAACAACGTGGAATAGAGAATTGAGAATTGCTTTTTTCTCCATCTGGATAGTCCCTAATCGAGGTGCTCCAGACTCTGATTTTCTCCTATTTCATCAAGTAGTCCAACTGCGTCAGCGCGATTTTTCACTCTTCACTTTTCACTTTTCACTCTTCACTCTCATTTTCCAGAAGAACTTATTCCTCCAAAGATTTCACCGCCTCAGGTATCTGTTTGGAGGCAGTCACGCCATATCTGAGAAGGTCTTGGAGTTGCTTTGAGAGGTTTGCCTTTCCGTCACGCAACTGTCCGAGACCTTTTTCGTATGTGTTGCGTGCAGTGTTGAGCTGGTTTCCGAGCGTGACGTATCCCTCAGCGAAGGTGGAATATTTCTCGTATATCTTTGCGGCAGCATCGAGGATGGCGCGATTGTTCTTCTCCTGTCGGGTGTTTTGCCAAGTGAGGAACATGAGTTTGAGCACCACCATGAGGTTTGTAGGATTGATGATGAGGATATTTTTCTTGAAAGCCTTCGAACCGAGTTGCGGGTCTTTGTTCATCGCAAGGATGTAACTTCCCTCATTAGGAACAAACATGAGCACGATAGGCATCGCCTTATCCACGTCCTTTGGATAGTTCTTGTCTGCCAGTTCGGTGACGTGTTTCCAGATGGAGTCATAGTTTTCTCGCATAGCCAGCTGTCTCTCCGCCTCGTCTTCAGCCCCCACATAGTTGGTGTAAGCCGTGAGCGACACCTTGGAATCGATGATGATACGCGAGCCGTCAGCGCCATTTACGATGATGTCAGGGCGCTCATTGTCACCGTTTTCCGACTTCACATTCATCTGTTTGACGTATTCTTCGCCCTCTCTGAGTCCGCTGTCGCGCAGAATATTCTCCAGCACCTGCTCGCCCCAGTCGCCTTGCACCTTACCATGATTCTTCAGAGCATTGGCAAGTTCGCGTGTGGTCTCATCGCGTTTCTGGTCGTGCTCAAAGACAGCCTTGATACTTGCCTCAAGAGTTGACGTATGCTTAGTCTGCTCTTTATGACTTGCATCTACAAGATTACGGAGCCCTTCCAGTTCTTTCTGCAGCGGTCCGACGATATTCTCCATCTGCTCAGCGTTGGTTTTCTTCATCGCCTCCATGCGTTCGGTGGCTTCCTGCTTGAGTATCTGTGAGCGTTCCTGCATCTCTTTCTCGAATTGTCCGCGCATTTCCTGCCGAGCCAGATTCAGTTCGGTGCGAAATTTCTCTTCCCTGTCCGTCTCAGCCTTCTTCGCATTCTCCTTGGTCTGTTCGAGCAGGCTTTGAGAAGTCTGCAGATCGGCTTTGAGATTAGAGTTTTCCAGCATCAGCATCTCTTTGCCGGAGCGTTCTTCCGCCAAGGCATTCTTTGCTTCATTCAATTGAGAGTCTGAATGTTGACGCAAGAGTTGCAGTTCCTTCTGCAAAGCCACTATTTGCGGTTTGTATTCATTTTCCAGTTTTATTCTGATATTTTCTTCCGCCACAGCCGAAGCATTTCCTCTGCCTTTGATGGCATAAAATCCGAATCCCACAGCCACAATGACGGCAAATAAAGCTATAAAAATCTCCATGTGTCCAATGTTTTTATTTGCAAAGATACTGAAAAAAAGAATACGATACCAAGGAATTGGAAAAAAAATTGTACCTTTGCACTCCCTTTTCAAGAATATGATTATGAAAAATTCAAATATAGTAAAGTCAATATTGATGCTCGGTGTGCCTATCATCGTGGGACAACTTGGCATCATAGCCCAGCAATTCGCTGATACGATAATGGTGGGACAGTATGGCACTCAGGAGCTTGCAGCCGCCGGTTTCGTAAACAATGTATTCAATCTTGTGGTCTATTTCATCCTTGGAATATCCTATGCCTCCACACCTGTGATAGGAGCTTACTTCGGAAGCAACGACCATCGTAGCGTGGTGCGGTCGCTCGGCGAGAGCCTTGTGGTCAATCTCGGCGTTTCTCTCTTTGTGGTGGCAGCACTTGTAGCGCTCTTGTGTAACATTGAAATACTTCGTCAACCGGAAGAAATTCTGCCTATCGCTATACCTTATTATATTACGTTGCTGGTTTCGGTGCCGATAATGGCGCTGTTTAATGCTCTGAAGCAATTCTCCGACTCTATCGGTCAGACGAAGATGCCGATGTGGATAATGATAGCCTCCAATGTGCTGAATATCTTCCTCAATTGGCTTCTGATATTCGGAGTGATGGGATGCCCTCGCTTAGGACTGCTCGGAGCAGGACTTGCCACGCTTACCGCCCGCCTGTTTTGCCTCATAGCATTGGCAGTAGCGATAGCTCTCGGCAAGCGTTACCGCGATGCTTTCACTCAGGATGGCGAGAAATTGTCATTCCGCAAATCCACTCCTACTCTTGCCGGAATGAAGCATCTCCTCTTCATCGGTATTCCGATAAGCATCCAGTTGGGTCTTGAGACGTCGTCATTCAATGCTTGCGCCATCTTTATGGGATGGCTGGGAGCCATTCCTCTCGCTGCGCATCAGGTGATGTGTACCATCTCTACGCTCTGCTTCCAGATAGTATATGGCATCGGAGCGGCAGCCAGCGTGATGATAAGTCACTTTCGTGGTGCCAGCGACTGGGGCAATGTGCGCCGCACATCCACCACGGCATTCTTCCTTTCGCTTGGCATAGTGGGTATGATGATAGTGATGATATATGTTTCGCGTATGCCTCTAATGCACATCTTCACCAACAATGACGAAGTGATAACGGCAGCTTTAGCCCTCTTGCCTTGCTTCTTCCTCTATCAGTTTGGCGACACTATGCAGATAGTCTTTGCCAATGCGCTGAGAGGAATGGAACAGGTCAAGCGCATGATGCTCTATGCCTTCATCGCATACATGATGGTAAGCATCCCGATGAGTTATTTCTTCGCCTTTATCCTCAAATGGGGCACCGTAGGCGTATGGATGGGAATGCCTTTCGGCCTCACCACTGCCGGCTTGCTCTTCTATTACGATTATCGTAAGGGATTGGCGAAAGCGGAAGTTACCGCCCTTCACTATTCACGTGCTTAGCCGAATTGTCTGAATTAAAATAAATCCCCACTGTCCCTCGGCAGTGGGGATTTTTCAAATATCAATAGAGGAAAATAGAGCATATAATGCAACTTTTGCTCAGAGGAAGTCGCCTTTCTCATGGACTTTTATTAACTTTGCACCAAAGTTTAACATCAGTAACATTTAAGTCAAAGCAAAATCGATTCAACGCAGTTCTTGCAGAAAACGACAATGATTAGCAGAATAAACAGGTAAGTCTGCCTGCACAGTCAGCATATGACGTAACATTATGGTTTACTTGACTTGAACACTTTGGAATACATATCAAACTTCCTAAGTACTAATTTAAGGATTTTCTAAACAATAACAAATAATGATTTGGCAAGAGAAAGCATTAGCAAGTTTGCATAAAAGTTTGACACCCGTTCCTCAAGAGCTCAATGCGCTTGATTGGAAGGGCAATCTCTCAAAGAAGACAGATCGTCTTGCACAGCATATATGTGCGTTTGCTAATCTGGCGGGAGGTGGTGTCCTTGCCATTGGTATAAAAGACGATGCTACATTCGTTGATTTAGACAAAGATACTATCGAACAAGTAACCAAGACTCTTGGCAATATTGCTAAGAATAACTTGGCATGGTCTATTCAGTTAGAACATGCTGTGCTCGATTACGAAGGCCATTCTGTATTGTTTGTACGTATCCCAGAACAGCAGAATAAACCAGTATATCTGAGGGGTAAGGATATCTATGAGGCATACATTAGGTCAGCAGGTCATACAGTTAAGATGTCTCGCGAACAGGTACATGAGATGATTGGTCAAACGCATGGAATCACCTTCGAAAAACAGGTGGCAATAAGTTCTTTGAGCAAAGATAGTGTACTTGAACTGCTTGATTATAAAAAGTTGTACGAAATAACAGACAAAAGTCTTCCCCAACATACAAACCGTATAATAGATTTCTTGTGTGAACTTGGATTGGTGAATAGTCGTGATGATATTTATGACATCACAAACCTCGGCGCAATATTATTTGCTCATAGACTGAGTGATTTTAATGGACTCGCAACCAAAGAAGTCATTGTTCGTAAATATGCCAGCACAAACAATCTTGTCATGGAACTCGAGTACAAGATGACTACTGGTTACGCTGTTGGTTTTTCTGACTTAATAGATATTGTCATGCGGATGACCAGTAAGGAAAAGATAGAAACATTGCGAACAGCAGTACCGACATATCCACGCGTAGCAATAAGAGAACTTGTTGCAAATATGTGTATCCATCAAGATTTCTCTATCAAAGGTATGCCTATTACTATTGAAATTTTTGCAGACAGACTTGTTATGACAAACCCAGGATTCTGCATGAATGACATAAATCGTCTTATTGACCTACCTCCACATTCACGTAACGAAGAAATGGCTCAACTGATGTTGCAACTAGATATGTGTGAGCGTCGTGGTAGTGGTTATGATCGGGCTGTTGCAGCAATAGAAGAAATGAAACTTCCTGCTTATAAGGTATAAAGTGGTGAAGATTATACCAGAGTCTATCTCTATCCTCAAAAGTCACTTAATGAGATGACTCGTGAAGAGAAAGTTACAGCATGCTATCAACATGCCTGTATTCTTTATGAAGATAATAAAACACTGAATAATCAAGCCGTTAGAAAGCGATTCGGTTTGGACAAAAACAAGAATAGTGTAGCCTCACGTATCATTGCAGATGCTGTAGAACAAGGTTTCATAAAGTCGTTTGACGATAAAAATACGTCTAAAAAATTCACGTCATATATACCTTTTTATGGATAGGTTTTTAATTGCAAAGAAAATCCACTGCATTATTAAGTCGTTGATAGTCAGTACCTTTTTAATTGCAAAGAAAATCCAATATTGCCATATTGTACTAATTGTGGATTGATTCCATATCGTAAAGACGTACTAATGTGGAATCACAGATTAAATTAAGGAGTAACATTATGACTTGAATAAATCTGACAAAGCGCAGACGCTCAGAGCTGAATAATTATGAGTTGCATTTTTTGAAATTATGTAAATAGGTAATCAACATTGTTCGAATAATAATATATTTCCCTATTTCCCTCTATTGATATTTTATTTGTGCGATATTCAGCAAAGGAAAAACAGAACAAAAATAAGAAAGCTAAACTATCATTTCGCAATAGCTTAGCTTTCGCATTGTAATAACATAGCTTTTACCTCCTAATAACATAGATATTACAGTGTAAAAGCATAGTTATTACAGTGTAAAAACTATGCTTTTGCAACATAATGATTATCAGATGGTTACAAGAGCGGTTTTCTCTATCTTCCTGTATTAGTACAGAAACAGGAAAATAGAACAATTCTTCATGGGCGGAAGCGGAGTCTGCTGTCGTGACAAAAAGCGAAAAACCGTCAACTTTCCACTAATTTCTGCCCTCCAAACCGACAACCCATAACCCATAACCCACAACCCATAACCAACAACCAACAACCACCAACCAACAACCACCCAATAACATTAGTCAATTATTTTTATAAATAAGGTGAAAAAATAGCTGGATTATTGGGAAAATACGGGAATAATGAGTAACTTTGCATCGCAATTTTGGAAACGTAAAAAATAATACACATAAATTTATGTCAGAAACAAAAAAGATAAAGACTGCATTGGTGTCAGTCTTTCACAAGGACGGTCTCGACGAACTGCTTACCAAACTGAATGCTGAAGGCGTGAAGTTCCTTTCTACAGGTGGTACACAGAAGTTTATTGAATCTCTCGGTTTTGAGTGTCAGGCAGTGGAAGAGCTCACCACATATCCTTCTATCCTCGGTGGACGTGTCAAGACCCTTCATCCAAAAGTATTCGGAGGCATCCTCGGACGTCGCGACAATGAGGGTGACCAGGAGCAGATGAAGAAGTATGAGATTCCTGAAATCGACCTCGTTATCGTAGATCTCTATCCATTCGAGCAGACTGTGGCAAGCGGTGCTTCACAGGCTGATATCATCGAGAAGATTGATATAGGCGGCATCTCTCTCATCCGTGCTGGAGCAAAGAACTTCAATGACGTGGTGATCATCCCTTCAAAGGCAGAGTACAAGATGCTTCTCGACATCTGCAATGAGCAGGGCGCAAACACTACTCTCGCTCAGCGTCGCGAGTTTGCTACACGCGCTTTCGGTGTAAGTTCTCATTACGACACCGCTATCAACGCATGGTTTGAGAGCTCTAAGTAATGCCTCTCTACCTCGTAAGTAATACATAATATTTCATCAGAACAATGGGATTTTTCTCTTTCGTACAGGAAATAGCAATGGACCTTGGCACTGCCAACACCATTATCATCAGCAATGACAAGATTGTGGTGGACGAACCGTCGGTCGTAGCTCTTGACCGTCGCACCAATGAGATGATAGCAGTGGGCGACAGAGCAAAGAGCATGTATGAGAAGGCTCACGACAATATCCGCACTATCCGCCCTCTTCGCGACGGTGTGATCGCAGACTTCACCGCTTGCGAGCAGATGATGCGCGGTCTTATCAAGATGGTACACTCTGGTCGTCACCTCTTCTCCCCTTCACTCCGTATGGTCATCGGCGTGCCTTCTGGCTCTACTGAGGTGGAACTGCGTGCCGTTCGCGACTCTGCTGAGCATGCAGACGGACGTGATGTATATCTTATCTTCGAGCCAATGGCGGCAGCTATCGGCATCGGCATCGACGTAGAAGCACCTGAAGGCAATATGATTGTCGATATCGGTGGCGGTTCTACTGAGATTGCTGTCATCTCCCTCGGTGGCATTGTCAGCAACAACTCCATCCGCGTGGCAGGTGATGAGCTCACTTCTGACATCCAGGAGTATATGGCTCGCCAGCACAATGTGAAGGTTTCTGAGCGTATGGCTGAGCGTATCAAGATACATGTAGGCTCTGCCCTCACCGACCTTGGCGACGAAGCTCCTGAAGACTACGTGGTACATGGCCCTAATCGTATCACTGCTCTGCCTATGGAGATACCTGTATGCTATCAGGAAATAGCACACTGTATCGACAAGACGGTGGCAAAAATCGAGAACGCCGTGCTCTCAGCGCTCGAAAACACACCGCCTGAGCTGTATGCAGACATCGTGAAGAACGGCATCTACCTCAGTGGTGGCGGCGCTTTGCTCCGTGGTCTCGACATCCGTCTGCAAAACAAGATAGGCATTCCTTTCCATATCGCTGAGGATCCGCTCCACAGTGTGGCAAAGGGCGCAGGCGTAGCATTGAAGAATATTGACCGATTCTCATTCCTTATGAGATAAGACAGTAAAGAGTGGCTGCTTCCTATGGGCAGTCACTTTTTATGCTTTGACAATGCAAAGCCTTCTGACCTTTTTCCACATACCAAGTAGGTGATCAGAATTATTAGTTATAACCATCCATTATCAAAATAATTCTGATTACCTATCTTATAAGAAAAAGGCAGGGCATTGCGTCTATAATCCAACATATTATTCTCACTTTATCAGGAATGAACAACCTTCTCGATTTCCTTTCCCGACATTATCACTGGTTTCTCTTCGCCTTGCTGGAGGTGACGAGCATGGTCCTGTTGTTCCAATACAACAGCTATCAGGGCTCCGTATGGTTCTCTTCAGCCAATACAGTGGCAGGAAAGGTGTATGAGACGAATGCCAACGTGACGCAGTTTTTCTCTCTCGTCAAACTGAATGAGGAACTGACCCACCGCAATATCTACCTCGAACAGCAGGTGAAGATGCTCTCCGAGCAACTGCTGGACAAGGATGTGGATACCACTCTGGTGAAGAATGCCGGCATGAAGCTGCTGGAACACTTCAAACTGATACCTGCCAAGGTGGTGTCAAACAGCGTAGATAAGAAAGACAACCTCATCACTATCAATAAGGGAGAGGCTGACGGAATAAGAAAAGACATGGGAGTGGTATCTGGCAACGGCGTCGTGGGCATCGTATATATGACAGGAAAGCACTATTCCGTAGTCATCCCTGTGCTCAGCAGTATGTCCAGCATCAGCTGTACCATCGAAAAAAGAGGCTATGTGGGCTATCTACATTGGACTGGAGGCAGCTGCCAACTGGCTTATGTGGATGACATTCCGCGCCATGCACATTTCCGTCTCTATGACAGAGTGGTGACAAGTGGCTACTCTTCCGTCTTCCCAGCAGGAATAGCCGTGGGAAAAATACTCCACGTCTATAACTCATCCGACGGACTTTCATATCGTCTGCAAGTGCAGCTCTACACCGATTTCTCACGTCTCCGCGATGTCTGCGTCATAGATGACAGCCAGATACAGGAGCGACTCGACATCCTGCGTGCTGCGCAAGACTCGCTGGAAAAGAAATAAATACGCATTAAATGAACACCGACATCCTACGCCGCATTGGCATCATCATCGTCTTCGCACTGGCACAGGGACTGGTGCTGGGAAATATACATCTCTTCAACTGTGCCACACCGTTGCTCTACGTGTATTTCGCATTGCTCTTCCCACGCAATTATCCACGATGGGCTTCACTCATCATGTGCTTCTGCCTCGGACTCGCTGTCGATTGCTTCTGCAATACCCCAGGACTCGCGGCGGCTTCGCTCACCCTTGTAGGCTTCGTACAGCCCTACGTGCTCGAACTTTACCTCGGTAGAGAGGACGAAGACCACTACGTGCCGTCACTCTCCAATATGGGATGGATGAAATATTCCACCTATACGCTCTTCCTTACCCTTATCTTCTGCCTCGCTTTCTTCTCGCTGGAAGCCTTCAGTTTCTTCAACTGGATACAGTGGCTGTCAAGCATTTTGGGCAGTTATATCCTTACCATCGTGCTCATCCTCGTGCTCGAAATGGTAAGAAAATAGAGTAAGGCAGCCACCGGAGTACTCAAAGAGGTATCTCTCAAGCAGAAGGAGCCACCGTGCCAACGGCTTTTACCGTTGGTTTTACCTCCCAACAATCATCCCTCATCCCCAAGACCCATGACCAATAACAATCTGGAATATAGACGTTTCGTCATTGGCGGTATCGCAATAGTAATCGTTGTTGTGTATATCGTCAGGCTTTTCGTGCTCCAGATTATGAGCGATGACTATCGCAAGTCCGCAGACTCCAATGCTTTCCTCAAGAAAGTGGAGTACCCTTCACGCGGAGTAATTACCGATAGAAACGGCAAACTCTTAGTCTATAACCAGCCTTCTTACGACATCATGGTAGTGATGAACGAGGCAAAGAACCGCCTCGACACCACGGAATTCTGTAATTCCCTCGGCATCAGCAAGGAATACTTCATCAAGAGAATGGACGACATCAAGGACCGCTCGAAGAATCCCGGCTACTCCAGATTCACACAGCAACTCTTTATGGCGCAGTTGTCAGAAGAAGAATTCTCCGTCTTCCGTGAGAAAATGTTCCGATTCCCAGGCTTCTACATACAGAGACGCTCCATCAGGCAGTATCAATATCCGTATGCAGCCCATGTATTGGGAGACGTAGCAGAGGTTTCGGCAAGTGATATCGAGAATGACGACTACTATCAGCTCGGCGATTTCATCGGAAAACTCGGAGTGGAGCGATATTATGAGAAGCAACTGCGTGGCGAAAAGGGCGTCGAGATACTGCTTCGAGATGCCCACGGCAGAATAAAAGGCAAGTATCGCAATGGACTCTACGACCGAAAACCTGTAGCAGGCAAAGACCTCACACTGAGTATTGACGTCAATCTCCAGGCTTTAGGCGAGCGATTGCTCGAAGGAAAGATAGGCAGTATCGTGGCAATAGAGCCAAGCACAGGCGAAGTGCTCTGCATGGTGTCATCACCTACCTACGACCCAAGAATGATGGTAGGACGCCAAAGAGGAAAAAATCACCGCAAACTATCGGAGAACATCTGGAAACCACTGCTCAATCGAAGCATAATGGGACAGTATCCGCCAGGTTCTACCTTCAAGACCTCACAGGCTTTGACCTATATGACCGAGGGAATAATCAATTCCCACACCGCATTCCCTTGCCATCATGGCTTCTCTTACAGAGGATTGCACGTGGGATGTCACGGACATAGTTCACCGACGGCTATCGTGGAAGCTCTCTCCACATCATGTAATGCCTACTTCTGCTGGGGACTATATTACATGATAGGAAACAGAAAGAAATATCATTCACCCCACGATGCGATGAATGTATGGCGTGACTACATGGTATCCATGGGATTCGGCTACAAACTTGGTATCGACCTGCCAGGAGAAAAGCGTGGACTGATACCTAATGGAGATTATTATAACAACGCTTACAAAGGCTCATGGAATGGTCTTACCGTCATTTCCATCAGTATCGGACAGGGTGAGGTCAATCTGACTCCATTGCAAATAGCCAACCTCGGAGCCACTATAGCCAATCGCGGATATTATATCACGCCGCACGTGGTAAAAAGAGTGAAGGGCGAACCGCTCGATTCTGCCTTCACCGTACGCCATTACACGAGGGCCGACCGCAGAGCCTACGACTGGGTTGTGGCAGGAATGCGCTCTTCTGTGGTGAAAGGTACGTGCCGTGCAGCTAACCGCGCCGACTATCTCGTATGCGGAAAGACCGGTACAGCGCAAAACCGCGGACAAGACCACTCCGTTTTCATGGGATTTGCACCTATGGACAATCCTAAGATAGCCATCGCAGTATATGTGGAGAATGGCGGCTTCGGAGCCGAATACGGCGTGCCTATCGGTTCGCTTATGATGGAACAATACATAAATGGCAAACTGTCACCGGCTTCGGAGGCAAGAGCCGGAGAATTCCAAAGAAGAAGAATAGCTTATGGATCAAGGAACAGATAAACAGAAAGGTGTGCTCGCATCGCTCGATTGGGTCACCATCGCCATCTATCTCACGCTTCTCGCGTTCGGATGGGTGAGCGTCTGCGGTGCCAGCTACAACTATGGCGACACCGACATCTTCTCTCTCGCCAGCCGTTCTGGTATGCAGATAGTATGGATAGGCACGTCCATCTGTCTCGGTTTCATCATCCTGATGCTCGATGACCGATTCTATGACACCTTCGCCTACGCCATCTATGCGCTCCTGCTGCTGCTCCTCTTTGCCACCATCTTCAATCCCCATGAGATTAAAGGCTCGCGATCGTGGCTCGTTCTCGGTCCGTTAAGACTGCAACCGGCAGAGTTTGCCAAGTTTGCCACGGCGCTCGCTATCTCCAAACTCATGTCCACCTACGGCTTCGACCTCTCAAAATGGAAGCATTTCGCATCGGCATGTGCCATCATCGTGCTGCCGATGATATTCATCGTAGGACAGAAAGAGACAGGTTCGGCACTCGTCTATTTCGCCTTTTTCCTGATGCTCTACCGCGAAGGAATGTCTGGCAGCTTCCTTTTCACGGGCGTGGCGATGATTATCTATTTCATCATCGGCATCCGATATGCCGAACCTACCATCTGGGATATACCGACATCTGTGGGCCATTTCTCCGTACTTCTTATGGTACAGGTATTTACCTCCGCATTGGTATGGGTCTATTGTAAGGATTCCAATACTGCCAAGACGATCTTCGGCTACTGCGTAGGCATCACAATAGGCTCGCTGTTGTTTGCTGAATACGTCATTCCTTTCGACATAGTGTGGGTGCAACTCATCCTCTGTGCAGCGATGGTGGGCTATCTGCTCTATTGCGTACTGGAGCAAAGGATAAGGCAATATTTCTTTATCATGCTCTTTGCTCTCGGCAGTATCACCTTCTTCTATTCCGCAGACTATGTGCTCAATCATGTGATGCAGCCCCACCAGCGCGTGCGTATCAATGTGCTTCTCGGTCTGGAGCAAGACCTTGCCGGTGCCGGATATAATGTCCATCAGAGTGAGATAGCCATCGGCTCGGGCGGATTGGAAGGAAAAGGCTTCCTCAATGGCACTCAGACCAAACTGAAATTCGTGCCTGAGCAGGACACTGACTTCATATTCTGCACCGTAGGCGAGGAAGAAGGCTTCGTGGGAAGTGCCGGGGTATTGCTTCTTTTCCTTGCTCTCATCCTGCGATTGATACACGTAGCTGAGCGACAACCGTATAAATTCGGGCGAGTCTATGGCTATTGCGTCCTGAGCATATTCCTTTTCCACGTCTTTGTCAATGTGGGAATGGTGCTCGGACTGACTCCTGTCATCGGAATCCCATTGCCTTTCTTCAGTTATGGAGGCTCCAGTCTCTGGGGATTTACCTTCCTCCTCTTTATATTCCTCCGCATAGATGCCGGTCGAAACCTCGTAAGAACCTGACAAGAGCCTTTTCCCCACCTTATTATATATATAGTAAAGTCCCGCACATTTCTGAACATACGTTTTAAATAGCGAAATCAAGGATAAAAAACTTTTATTTTACATTCGACTTTCAATATTGCATAATTCATGTTATCCATCTGATATTATGTAAGTATTTTATCATTGTTTTATTATAGATTATCACTTTTACTAATTATAAAAACAATTAACAGTACATTTGTTTTACCATATTAAGGAATAATAGTAATTTTGCAATCAATTAAACAACGATAAAAGACAAAAAGATAGTTTTATCAGGATTTTATTATCATAATGTAAACTAAAAGCACAAATATTCAATCATGAGCACTCAACAGGAACAAGGACTTTACAACGCGCAATACGAACACGATGCATGTGGCGTTGGAATGGTTGTAAACATTCATGGCAACAAGAGCCATGAATTGGTGGATAACGCTCTCAAAGTGTTGGAGAATATGGAGCATCGCGGTGCTGAGACACGCGACAAGACTGGTGATGGAGCAGGCATACTGCTTCAGATTCCTCATGAATTCATTCTCCTTCAGGGCATTCCAGTGCCGGAGAAAGGACGATACGGCACGGGTATCTTCTTCCTTCCAAAGGATGAGAAGAAACAAAGCGAGATACTGAGTGTGATGATTGAAGAGATAGAGCGTGAGGGTCTGCAACTGATGCACCTGAGAAATGTGCCTGTCAATGAGGACGTTCCCGGTGTAGCAGCGCGTAATGTCATGCCTGCCATCAAGCAGGTGTTTATCACTGGCGTGGCTGAAGAAGAAGTGGAGCACTTTGACCGCATACTCTATAAGATAAGAAAAAAGATAGAAAACAGGGTGAAGGACGATGAGGATTTCTACATCTGCTCACTTTCATCCAAGAATATTGTATATAAAGGTATGCTTACCAGCGGACAGTTGCGCCGCTTCTTCCCCGATTTGAGCAATAATTACTTCACTTCCGGCTTGGCACTCGTACACAGCCGCTTCTCCACCAACACTTTCCCTAAATGGAAACTCGCACAGCCTTTCCGCCTGCTCTGCCATAATGGCGAGATAAATACTGTGCGCGGAAACCGCGGATGGATGAAGGCTCGCGAGAGCGTGCTCAGCAGTGAGGCTCTCGGAGATATCAAGGATATACGTCCTATCATCGAGGAAAACATGAGCGACTCTGCAAGTCTCGACAATGTATTCGAGTTTCTCGTCATGTCAGGCCTCTCTCTGCCACAGGCTATGGCTATCCTTGTACCTGAATCTTTCAATGATAAGAATCCTATATCTGAGGATTTGAAGGCTTTCTACGAGTATTACTCCATACTGATGGAGCCTTGGGACGGTCCTGCAGCATTGATGTTCAGCGATGGTCGCTTTGCAGGAGGTATGCTCGACCGCAACGGTTTGCGCCCATCACGCTACACCATCACCAAGCAAGGCATGATGGTAGTGGCAAGTGAGGTGGGAGTAATGGACTTCGAGCCAAGCGATGTGGTAAGCAAGGGACGTCTCGAACCTGGTAAAATCCTGCTTATCGACACCCAGGAGGGCAAGATATATTATGACGGAGAAATAAAGGAGAAACTCGCTAAGGAGCATCCTTACCGCGAATGGCTTTCCACAAACCGCATACAGTTGGAGAAACTCAAGAGCGGACGCAAAGTGGAAAACAGCGTAAGCGACTACGACCGCAAACTCAGAGCCTTCGGTTTCGGTCAGGAAGACATCGACCGCACTATCGTGCCAATGTGTACGATGGGTCAGGAACCTGTCGCTGCCATGGGTAATGACACCCCTCTCGCTGTCATAAGCGAGCGCCCTCAGATTCTCTTCAACTATTTCCGCCAACAGTTTGCACAGGTGACAAACCCTGCTATCGACCCTATCCGCGAGGAACTCGTCATGTCCTTGACTGAATACATAGGCAGAGTGGGCAGCGGAATCCTTACTCCTGACGAGTCAAACTGCAAGATGGTGCGCCTGCCACAGCCTGTATTGACCAATACTCAGCTCGACATTCTCTGCAACATCCGTTACAAGGGATTCAACACCACAAAGCTCCCTATCCTCTTTGACATAGAGAAAGGCGAAAGCGGACTCAGCAGTGCGCTCGATGAACTGTGTAAGCAGGCTGAGAACAGCGTGGATGAAGGCGTCAACTACATCATTCTCAGCGACAGAGACATTGACAGTCAGCATGCTGCCATTCCTTCACTGCTCGCTGTAAGTGCCGTACATCATTACCTTATCAGCGTAGGCAAGCGCGTACAGACCGCTCTTATCGTCGAGAGTGGTGAGATACGCGAGGTGATGCACGCCGCTTTGCTCCTCGGTTATGGTGCCAGCGCCATCAATCCTTACATGACTTTTGCTGTCATCAATGACCTCGTGGCAAAGCATAAGATACAGGAAGAATATGCCACAGCGGAGAAAAACTATATCAAAGCCGTGGATAAAGGTCTGAAGAAGATAATGTCAAAGATGGGCATTTCCACCATACGCTCCTACCGTGGTGCTAAAATCTTTGAGTCAATCGGACTCTCTGAGGGACTGCTGAAGAAATATTTCGGCACCGAAACCAGCACTATTGGCGGTATCGGACTGAGAGACATCGCTCGCGAATATACCTCTCTCAACAAGGATGCTTTCTCTGAGGCACATAGCGAAGGAGAGTTGCTGCCTAATAACGGTCTCTTCTCCTATCGTAAAGATGGCATTGACCATGCCTGGAAGCCGGAGGCCATCGCCAACTTGCAGATTGCCACACGCTTGGGCTCTTACAAGAAATATAAGGAATGGGCAGAAATCGTGGATAAAAAGGAGAAGCCTATCTTCCTGCGCGACTTCATGTCATTCAAGAAAGCTGCCGTTCCAACGCCTCTTGACGAGGTGGAACCTGTGGAAAGTATCGTCAAGCACTTTGTGACTGGTGCCATGTCATTCGGCGCTCTCAGCATTGAGGCACACGAAGCTCTTGCTCTTGCCATGAACAAACTCGGCACACGAAGCAACACCGGTGAAGGCGGCGAGGACAATAAGCGCTATCATTCCTCTGTGGATGGCGTAAGCCTCAGCAGTAAGACCAAGCAGATAGCATCCGGACGCTTCGGCGTCACAGCGGAATACCTTGTCAATGCCGAGGAACTTCAGATCAAAGTAGCTCAGGGTGCTAAGCCTGGTGAGGGCGGACAGTTGCCTGGATTCAAGGTCAATGAAATCATTGCCAAGACTCGTAACGCTATTCCTGGCATCACTCTCATCTCTCCTCCACCTCATCATGACATCTATTCCATCGAAGACCTTGCCCAACTCATCTTTGATCTCAAGAATATCAACCCTACAGCAGCGGTAAGCGTGAAGCTCGTAGCTGAGAGCGGTGTGGGCACTATCGCCGCCGGTGTAGCTAAGGCAAAGGCTGATCTCATCGTCATCTCTGGCGCTGAGGGCGGCACTGGCGCAAGTCCTGCCAGCAGTATGCGCTTTGCTGGTATCTCTCCAGAGATTGGTCTTGCCGAGACACAGCAGACTCTGGTGATGAATGGCTTGCGTAATCAGGTGAGATTGCAGACTGATGGCCAACTGAAAACGGCGCGTGACGTCATCCTTATGGCTATGCTCGGCGCTGATGAGTTTAGTTTTGGCACTCTGCCTCTTATCGTTCTCGGTTGCGTAATGATGCGCAAATGTAACACTAACACTTGTCCTGTGGGCGTTGCCACTCAGGATGAGAGGCTCAGAGCTAAGTTCCGTGGACGTGCTGAGTATGTAGTCAATTTCTTTACTTTCCTTGCAGAGCAGACACGTGAGTATCTCTCACAGCTCGGAGTGAAGAATCTGAAGGACATCATCGGACGCACCGACCTCATTGAGGTAATGCCTCGCGACCCTAACACCAAGCAGGGCACGATAGATTTCTCACGTCTTCTCTTTGCCGAACCTACCGACAAGCCTCTCTATTGGGATCGTGGCGAATACACGAAGGTAAGCGGCGTGAAGGATGAAGACATCATCCATGCTTGCCAGACGGCTATAGAGAATGGCGAAGAGGTGAGTCTCGACTACGCCATCAAGAACACTGACCGCGCGGTAACTACGATGTTGTCCGGTGTTGTCACAAAGAAATATGGTGAAAATGGTCTGCCTGACTCTACGATAAATATCAAGTTTAAGGGCTCTGCCGGTCAGAGTTTCGGCGCTTTTGCCGTGAAAGGCCTCAACATTCGCCTTGAAGGTGAGACCAATGACTATTTCGGCAAGGGTCTCTCTGGTGGCAGAATAAGCATTCTTCCGCCTTCTCGCCTCAATGCTGACTATGTGGCTGAGGATAATATCATCGCTGGAAACACTGGCCTTTACGGTGCTACAAGTGGCGAACTCTATGTCAATGGTCGTGTGGGCGAGCGATTCGGAGTGAGAAACTCTGGTGCTATCGCCGTGATAGAAGGCGCTGGCGACCACTGTTGCGAGTATATGACAGGCGGACGTGTAGTTGTCTTGGGTAAGACAGGACGCAATTTTGCCGCTGGTATGAGCGGTGGACTTGCCTATGTATGGGACAAGAATCATGATTTCGACTACTTCTGTAATATGGATCAGGTGGAGATAAACCTCGTGGAAGAGGCTTCCGCACGTAAGGAACTCCACGAACTTATCCGTCAACACTATCTCTATACCGGCTCTGCTTTAGCACGCCGCATGCTCGACGACTGGAATAGATACGTCGAGGACTTCATCCAGGTAACGCCTATCGAATACAAACGCGTACTGCAGGAAGAGAAAATGCGACAGCTTCAGGAGAAGATTGCCAATATGCAGTTGATCAACAGTTAAGTAGGTGATCAGAATTTTTTTATAATAGCTATGCTCTATTGTGATGCAGCTACGTTCTGTAGAAGAAGGAATGATGCGGGCATCATGACTGATGAGACAGGACGTAGATGCGCACAAGAGAGTATAGATATTATAATAATGAAAAACAATTATAATTATCTATATCATTATCAAAAAAATTTTGATTACCTACTTAAGGATAGATAACCACACACAAAAACAAACAATGGGAAAACTTAAAGCATTCATGGAGGTACCACGACTGGAAGCCGGTTACCGTCCTATACACGATAGAATACAAGACTTCGGAGAGGTGGAACAAACTCTCAATACCCACGACCGCAAGATGCAGGCAAGTCGCTGTATGGACTGCGGAGTGCCTTTCTGCCACTGGGCTTGTCCGCTCGGCAATAAGGCGCCGGAATGGAATGACGCTCTCTATAAAGGAGACTGGGAATTAGCTTATCGCCTGCTCAATGCCACTAACGACTTTCCTGAATTTACAGGAAGAATATGCCCTGCCCTATGCGAAAAGGCTTGCGTGCTCAATCTTACAGACCATGCTCCGGTAACCAACCGTGAGGATGAAGCCGCTATCACTGAGGCTGCATGGAGAGAAAACTACATTAAGCCTCAGACTTACGAGCGTAATGGCAAGACTGTCGCTGTCATCGGAGCTGGTCCTGCCGGACTCGTAGCCGCTAACAGACTTAACAAGATGGGATATTCCGTCACCGTGTTTGAGAAAAATGAGGCTGCTGGTGGTTTGCTTCGCTATGGTATTCCGAACTTCAAGCTCAACAAGACCGTCATTGACCGCCGTCTCGCATTGCTGGAAAAGGAAGGCATCGTCTTCAAATACAATACTCCTATTGAGGAGAATGCACTGCCGGAAGGCTTTGATGCTTATGTCATCAGCACTGGAACTCCTGTAGCACGCGACTTGAAAGCACCGGGAAGAGAACTCAAAGGCGTGCATTTCGCACTCGAATTGCTGTCCCAACAGAACAGAGTATTGGCTGGAATGGAATTTAGCAAGGAAGACCGCGTTACGGCAAAGGGCAAGGATGTCCTCGTGATAGGTGGCGGAGATACGGGTTCTGACTGCATCGGAACTTCTCATCGTCAGGGTTGCAAGAGCGTGACACAGATAGAGATAATGCCAAAACCGGTGGAAGGACCTGATGATCCTAATAATCCTTGGCCTAATTATCCAAGGGTACTCAAGACCACTTCAAGTCATGAGGAGGGATGCACACGTCGTTGGAACATCAATACTCTTGAGTTTATTGGGAAAAATGGCCATCTCACAGGTGTGAAAGTGCAACCTATCGACTGGAAACCAAATCCTGAAGGCGGACGTCCTATAATGATTGAGGCTGGCGAACCGGAGATTATCAAGTGTGAGATTTGCTTCCTTGCGATGGGTTTCCTCAAGCCTCAGCACGCCGAGCAGCCTTCTAATGTCTTCATCTGTGGTGATGCGCAGAATGGTGCCTCCCTTGTAGTAAGGGCAATGGCAAGCGGACGCGATGCCGCCAAGAAGGTGGATGCCTACATCAAGTCATTAGCATAGTGTCAGTCCGCCACCGCGTCAGCCACGTTACCGGCTGATTTCCCTCAATAAAAAATCAAAAAAAACAAAGCAACAACCATGTGTGGAATTGTATCAATATTCAATATACAGCAGCAGACAAGCGAACTGCGCCAGAAAGCCCTGCGAATGAGCCAGAAAATCCGTCACCGTGGTCCTGACTGGAGCGGCATATACTGTGGCAAAACGGCGATATTGGCGCATGAAAGACTGAGTATCGTCGATCCGGAAAGTGGCAAGCAGCCTCTTTTCTCGGTCGATGGCAAGCAGATTCTTGCCGTAAACGGTGAGATATACAATCACAAGGAAATCCGAAAGCGATACGAAGGCAAGTACGCGTTTCAGACAGGAAGCGACTGTGAGGTAATCCTTGCCCTCTATCGCGATAAAGGCATCGACTTCTTGGAGGATATTAGCGGCATTTTCGCCTTCGCATTATACGATGAAGAGAACGATTCCTTCCTCATCGCACGCGATCAAATCGGCGTTATTCCTTTGTATATAGGCTATGATAGCGATGGTAAAGTGTATGTAGCCAGCGAACTAAAGGCTCTCGAAGGTCAGTGCGAACGCTACGAGCCTTTCCTTCCTGGACATTATTACTGGAGCAAAGACCCTGGAATGAAGCGCTGGTACAAGCGTGACTGGTTCGATTATGATGCCGTAAAGGACAATCCTGCCAGCAGCGAAGACATCCGACAGGCTTTGCGCAACGCCGTGAAAAAGCAGATGATGAGTGACGTTCCTTACGGTGTATTGCTCTCTGGAGGTCTTGACAGCAGCGTTATCAGCGCCATAACGCAAAGTTATTCCGAGCGAAGAATTGAGGATAACAGCCAGACAAAGGCTTGGTGGCCACGCCTTCACTCTTTTGCCGTAGGACTAAAGGGGGCTCCTGACCTTGCAAAAGCCCGCATGGTGGCTGATCATATCGGCACTGTACACCACGAAATCAACTATACCATACAGGAAGGTCTTGACGCCATCCGTGACGTGATTTACTTTATCGAGACTTACGACGTCACCACAGTGCGTGCTTCCACACCAATGTATCTCCTTGCCCGCGTCATCAAGTCGATGGGAATTAAGATGGTGCTGTCAGGAGAAGGCGCTGACGAGATATTCGGAGGCTACCTTTATTTCCACAAAGCACCGTCAGCAGAGGAGTTTCACAAAGAGACTGTGCGCAAACTCTCCAAACTGTATCTCTATGATTGCCTCCGTGCCAACAAGAGCTTAGCGGCATGGGGAGTGGAAGGCCGTGTGCCTTTCCTCGACAAAGAGTTTCTCGACGTTGCGATGCGCACCAATCCTGCTGCCAAAATGTGTCCTGGCAAGACGATGGAGAAGCGCATCGTCCGCGAGGCTTTCTCGGATATGCTGCCTGAAGAGATAGTATGGCGACAGAAGGAGCAGTTTAGTGACGGTGTAGGTTACAGTTGGATTGACACCTTAAAGAAGATGACTGAAGAACTGGTGACCGACGAACAGATGGCTCACGCTGCAGAGCGATTCCCTATCAATACGCCGATGTGCAAGGAAGAGTACTACTATCGCAGCATCTTCGAAGAGCATTTCCCAAGCGAAAGCGCTGCCCGCAGTGTCCCTCATGAGGCAAGCGTGGCTTGTTCCACAGCCATTGCCCTCGAATGGGACGAGGCATGGAAGAATATGAACGAGCCTTCCGGACGCGCTGTCGCTGGAGTACATAATTCTGCTATTTAATCTATTCTGCATTTATAACAGTATTAAGAAAATATACAATGGAACCTTTAAAGCACGAATGTGGCGTAGCAATGATCCGTCTGCTAAAGCCATTGGAGTATTACGAGAAAAAATACGGCTCGCTGTATTACGCTCTCAACAAGTTGTATCTACTCATGGAGAAACAACACAACAGAGGACAGGAAGGCGCCGGACTGGCTTGCGTCAGACTGAGCGCCAAACCTGGCGACGAATATATGTTTCGTGAGCGTGCCGCCGGGACAACAGCGATAACGGAAATCTTCAATGCCGTGCGCAAAGAGCAGGACGAAGAGACGGTGGAAGGACAACTTCCGCCATTCATCGGCGAACTCTACATGGGTCATCTACGTTATTCCACTACGGGAAAGAGCGGACTTGACTACATTCACCCTTTCCTTCGTCGCAACAACTGGAGAGCGAAAAACCTTGCTCTCTGTGGCAATTTCAATCTGACTAACGTCGATGAGGTATTCCAACGCATAGTGGCTAATGGTCAGCATCCACGTAAATACGCTGACACTCATATCCTTCTGGAGCAGGTAGGTCACAGATTGGACCGTGAAGTGGAGCGTGTATATAATATATGTAGCGCGGAAGGCAAGACCGGACTTGACCTTACCAACGCCATAGAGCAACGGATAGACATCGCCAACGTGCTTCGCACGAGCAGTTGCTATTGGGATGGTGGCTACGTGATGTGCGGAGTGACAGGCAGCGGTGAGTCTTTCGCCCTTCGTGATCCATGGGGCATTCGCACCGCTTTCTGGTATTTGGACGATGAAATCCTCGTGCTTACCTCGGAGCGTCCGGTCATTCAGACGGTGCTCAATGTGCCGATGGAGGAAATCCACGAGCTTCAGCCGGGCGAAGCCTTGCTGACAAGTCAGGACGGCACTGTACGTCTGGAACATATCAACGCTGCAAAAGAGAAGAGAGCTTGCTCTTTTGAGCGCATTTATTTTAGTCGCGGTAGTGATTTCAACATTTATCACGAGCGCAAGGAATTAGGCAGGAGACTGGTAAATCAGATTCTTCCTGCCATTGATTGTGATATAGAGCATACTGTTTTTTCGTATATTCCAAACACTGCCGAAGTGGCTTTCTTCGGTCTTGTAGAGGGAATGGACAAGTATCTCAACCAACTGAAAGGCAAGAAACTGAAAGAACTGATTGCTGACCCATCCAGAGCATCGGAGATTGACCACATTCTCTCGATGCGAATACGCAGTGAAAAGGTGGCTATTAAGGACATAAAGCTCCGCACTTTCATTGCTGAAGGCAACAGCAGGAATGACCTTGCGGCTCATGTCTATGACATCACCTACGGAAGTCTGGAGCCTTACGTTGACAATCTCGTCATAATAGACGACAGTATCGTGCGCGGCACCACTCTGCGCCAGAGTATCATTCGCATTCTCGACCGCCTTCATCCTAAGAAGACCATCATCGTGTCATCTTCTCCACAGATACGCTATCCTGATTATTACGGTATTGATATGTCAAGCATGGAGCAGTTTATCGCTTTCAAGGCGGCTGTCGCTTTACTGGAAGAGCGTGGCATGAGCGAAATACTCGACAAGGTATATGAGGAAATCAAATCTGGCGACACGTCTGTAAATCATGTAAAGGAAATCTATGCGCCATTCTCTGACGAAGAGATAAGCACAAAGATTGCCCAACTGCTGACTCCTTCCGACATCGGCACTGAGGTACAGATTATATTCCAGTCGATTGACGAACTGCACAAAGCCTGCCCCGACCATCTCGGTGACTGGTATTTCACTGGTGACTACCCTACTCCGGGCGGAATGCGGATGCTCAATCGCACTTACATGGATTTCTACGAAACGGCACAAAAGTAGCAAGCCACCGTGCCAGCATCCGCTAATCACCCCCATAACGCAAGCGACCGCCACCGTGTCAGCCACGTTACCGGTTGATTCCCAAAAATCCTTCCCACAATAATAACCCCACATTCCCAAAAGCAATGGCAAAATACATCTTCGTAACAGGAGGCGTAGTTTCCTCCTTAGGCAAAGGTATCATCTCTGCTTCCATAGGCAAACTGCTGCAAGCAAGAGGCTATAAGATAACCATCCAGAAGTTTGACCCATACATCAACATCGACCCCGGCACGCTCAATCCTTACGAACACGGCGAATGCTACGTCACTGTTGACGGCATGGAAACCGATCTCGACCTCGGTCACTATGAGCGTTTCACTGGTATTCAGACCACAAAAGCCAACAGTATGACGACGGGACGCATCTACAAGTCGGTCATCGACAAGGAGCGTCATGGTGATTTCCTCGGAAAGACCATACAAGTGGTGCCTCATATCACTGACGAGATAAAGAATAACATCAAGTATCTCGGAGAAACGGGGCTCTATGACTTCGTTATCACAGAGATAGGCGGCACGATTGGCGACATCGAGAGCGCCCCTTTCCTGGAAGCTATCCGACAACTGAAATGGGAACTTGGCAAGGATGCCATCAGCGTCCACCTCACTTATGTGCCTTATCTCAGAGCTGCCGGCGAACTGAAGACAAAGCCTACTCAGCATTCCGTCAAGGAAATGCTCAGTTACGGCATTCAGCCTGACATCCTCATCCTCCGCACAGAGAAGCATCTGGACGACAATATGAGGATGAAAGTGGCTGGTTTCTGCAATGTAGATCTGGAATGCGTCATCCAGAGCGAGGACCTTCCAAGCATCTATGAGGTGCCTGTCAATATGCAGCGTCAGGGACTTGACAGTGCTATTCTGCGCAAGATGGGAATCCCTGTCGGCGAGACTCCGCAGCTCGGTCCGTGGCTTCACTTCCTCGAACTGCGCAATTCTGCCACCGAAGTGGTGAATATCGGTCTCGTAGGAAAATACAATCTGCAGGATGCTTACAAGTCCATCAGCGAGAGTCTCTCTCACGCTGCCACATACCATCATCATAAGGTGAATATCACATTCATCAATTCCGAATTTCTCTCCTCCGAAAACATCGAGGAAAAGTTTAGCAATCAGGATGGCATAGTCATCTGTCCAGGCTTCGGACAGCGTGGCATAGAGGGCAAGATTCTTGCCGCCGAATATGCTCGCACTCATGATGTGCCTTGCTTTGGAATATGTCTCGGTATGCAGATGATGGTCATCGAGTTTGCCCGCGACGTGCTGGGCTACAGCGATGCCAATAGCAGTGAGATGGACAGTCAGACGCCTCACAATGTCATCGACATGATGGAGGATCAGAAGAACATCTCCAACATGGGTGGAACGATGCGTCTCGGTGCTTACGACTGCCAACTGATGAAGGATTCGAAGGTGGCTTCCATCTACGGAAAGGAGACCATTCGCGAGCGTCACCGCCACCGTTATGAATTTAATAGCAAGTATCTTGACGAATACGAGGCTCACGGTATGAAGTGTACTGGTCGCAATCCTGAGTCTGGACTGGTGGAGATAGTGGAGATGCCTGAATTGAAATGGTATATCGGAACGCAGTTTCATCCTGAATATCAGAGCACTGTGCTTCATCCTCATCCACTCTTTATGTCCTTCATAGAGGCTGCCATTGGCTGTTAAAATGAAGAATGAAGAATGAAGAATAAGACCCCCTCTTATCCCCCTGTAAGGGGGAGGCTATATACGTTCTACGGCTTGCGGTTTCCCATAGAGCCATACTCAAGAGAACAAGACTAACTCCCATTCTTCATTCTACATTCTTAATTTAGGATATTCTTCACCTGACAACAAAACAACAAGACAACAAAACAAACAACTATGAATAAAAGAAAAGTTACTCTGAAGCTTGAAGGTGGATACGAATTTCGTGGCACCAGCTTCGGCTACGAGAAGGCTGTAAATGGCGAGGTAGTCTTCAACACCGCCATGATGGGTTATCCTGAAAGCCTCACCGACCCTTCCTACAGTGGGCAGATACTGGTGATGACCTTCCCTCTCGTAGGCAATTATGGCGTCCCTTCTGCTTCGGAAGAGGCAAATGGTCTTTCGTCTTTTTATGAGAGCGACCACATCCATGTACGTGCTCTCGTGGTCAGCGACTACTCTGAGGAGTACAGCCATTGGAATGCCAACCGCTCTCTGGCTCAATGGTTGAAGGAGGAAAAGGTGGTTGGCATTGAGGGTATCGACACCCGCGAACTCACTAAAATCCTGCGTGAGCATGGTAGTATACCTGGCAAGATTGTCTTCGATGATGGTGAAGACATCGAGTTTGAGGACCCAAACCTCGTCAATCAGGTGGACATAGTGAGCACAAAGGTGGTGGAGCATTTCGGTGAAGGCAAGAAGAAGGTCTGCCTCGTCGATATGGGAGTGAAGCAAAACATTATCCGCGAGCTTCTGAAATACGATGTCTCCATCACAGTGGTGCCGTGGGATTATGACTTTAATAGCATCGGTGACTTTGATGGACTCTTCATTTCCAATGGTCCTGGCGACCCGAACCTATGCTCGCAGACCGTCACTCACGTCAAGGAATTTATGAAGCAGGGCAAGCCTATCTATGGTATCTGCATGGGAAACCAGATTCTGGCTCTGGCTGCTGGAGCAAAGGTGGAGAAACTGAAATATGGTCATCGTGGTCACAACCAGCCTGTGCGCCTTCTGGAGGATGGAAAACCGACTGAGCACTGCTACATCACGTCCCAAAATCACGGCTACGCTGTCAATAATGACACTATCCCTGCCGACTGGGAACCACTCTTCATCAATATGAATGACGGTTCGAATGAGGGCATACGCCACAAGTCCCACCCTTGGTTTTCGGCACAGTTTCATCCCGAAGCCTGCTCTGGACCTACCGACACGGAATTTATCTTCGGCCAATTCTTCTCCTTATTATAGCCAACTCTGAAGAGAAATAGAAAATAGGGAATAAGACCCCCTCTTATCCCCCTCAGTGGGGAATGAAGAATGAAGAATTCGAATTACGTTCTTCACTTTGAGGTTCTTAGTGGAGTTTCTCAAGCAAACGAGCCTAACTCCCATTTTTCATTCTACATTCTTCATTTAGAACACTCTTCACTTATATTTTTAATAAACATGACCAATAACATAAAGAAAGTCCTGCTCCTCGGATCCGGAGCATTAAAGATAGGCGAAGCCGGAGAATTCGACTACTCCGGAAGCCAAGCGCTAAAGGCACTGAAAGAGGAAGGCATCAAGTCTGTCCTCATCAATCCTAACATCGCCACCGTACAGACATCTGAAGGCGTGGCTGACAGAGTCTATTTCCTGCCTGTCACCCCATATTTCGTAGAGAGAGTCATTGAGAAAGAGCGTCCTGACGGCATCCTGCTCAGCTTTGGCGGACAGACGGCTCTCAACTGTGGCGTGGAGCTTTACCACTCGGGAGTACTGGAGAAATATGGTGTCAAAGTGTTAGGCACACCGGTTCAAGCCATCATCGACACGGAAGACCGCGAGCTCTTCGTGGAAAGGCTCGATGAAATCGGTGTCAACACCATCAAGAGCCATGCCTGCAACACCCTCGAAGAGGCTAAGACAGCGGCATCGGAACTCGGTTATCCTGTCATCATCCGTGCCGCTTACGCCCTTGGAGGACTGGGTTCTGGATTCTGCGACAATGAGGAGGAACTCATCACCGTGGGCAATAAGGCCCTCTCCTTCTCTCCGCAAATTCTCGTAGAGAAGAGTCTGAAGGGATGGAAGGAGGTGGAATACGAAGTAGTGCGCGACCGTTTCGATAATTGCATCACGGTCTGCAACATGGAAAACTTCGACCCTCTGGGCATCCATACCGGAGAGAGCATCGTCGTGGCACCATCGCAGACACTCTCCAACCGCGATTACCACAAGCTCCGCGAACTGTCCATCAAGATTATCCGCCACATCGGCATCATCGGCGAATGCAATGTGCAGTATGCCTACGACCCTTTCTCTGAGGATTACCGCGTCATCGAGGTCAATGCTCGCCTCTCACGTTCTTCTGCCCTCGCCTCAAAAGCCACTGGTTATCCTCTCGCTTTCGTGGCAGCGAAATTGGGTCTCGGCTATGGTCTCTTCGACCTGAAAAACTCTGTGACCAAGACCACGTCGGCTTTCTTTGAGCCGGCTCTCGACTATGTGGTATGCAAGATTCCGCGTTGGGACCTCGGCAAGTTCCAGGGAGTGGATCGCGAACTGGGTTCGAGCATGAAGTCCGTAGGCGAAGTGATGGCTATCGGCCGCACTTTCGAGGAGGCTATACAGAAAGGTCTCCGCATGATAGGTCAGGGAATGCACGGCTTTGTGGAGAATAAAGTGCTGAAAGTGGATGACATCGACAAAGCTCTCCGCGAGCCTACCGACAAGCGCATCTTCGTCATCTCTAAAGCCATGAAAGCTGGTTACACCGTGGATCAGATTCACGACCTGACAAAAATCGACAAATGGTTTCTGCAAAAGCTCATGGGCATCGTGCGCACAGACTCCTTATTGGCTGAATATGACGACCTCAACGCAGTGCCTACCGACCTCCTCATCGAGGCTAAGCGCAAGGGATTCAGCGACTTCCAGATAGCACGCGCCGTGCTCAATGACGGTGAACTGGGACTGCAGGTGCGCTCACGCCGTAAGGAGCTTGGCATTCTCCCTGTCATCAAGCAGATAGACACTCTCGCTGGAGAATTTCCTGCACAGACCAATTACCTCTATCTCACGTACAGCGGAACCGCACACGACATCACCCTTTCACAGCAACAACCCCCAATCATCGTTCTCGGTTCGGGTGCTTACCGCATAGGTTCCTCTGTGGAATTCGACTGGTGCTCTGTCAATGCTCTGCAAACCGTGCGCAATCAAGGTTGCCCAAGCGTGATGATAAACTACAATCCTGAGACCGTCTCCACCGACTATGACATGTGCGACCGCCTCTACTTCGACGAACTGACCTTCGAGCGTGTGATGGACATCATCGACCTCGAATGCCCGCAAGGCGTCATCCTCTCCGTGGGCGGACAGATACCTAACAATCTCGCCATGCGTCTCGACGAGCAACAGGTGCCTATCCTCGGCACTCAGGCACAGTATATTGACAATGCCGAAGACCGACAGAAGTTTTCATCCATGTGCGACCGCATCGGAGTGGTGCAGCCAGCATGGAAGGAACTGACCAATATGGCTGACGTCGATGAATTCATAGCCCAGGTAGGGTTCCCGGTTCTCGTGCGTCCTTCCTACGTTCTCTCTGGCGCAGCGATGAATGTATGCTCCAATCATGACGAGTTGGAGCGTTTCCTCCAGATGGCAGCCAATGTGAGTCAGAAGCATCCTGTCGTCATCTCGCGCTTCATCGAGGGAGCCAAAGAGATAGAGATGGATGCCGTGGCAGACAAAGGCGAGATAATAGCCTACGCCATTTCCGAGCACGTAGAGTTTGCTGGAGTGCATTCCGGCGATGCCACCATACAGTTTCCTCCGCAGAAACTGTACTACGAGACCATGCGTCGCATCAAGAAAGTGGCAAAGAAAATCGCTGCCGAGCTGCATATCTCAGGTCCGTTCAACATCCAGTTTATGGCGCGCGACAATGACATTATGGTCATAGAATGCAATCTCCGCGCCTCTCGCTCATTCCCTTTTGTCAGCAAGGTGCTCAAACTGAACCTTATCCAACTGGCTTCCAAGATTATGATGGGAGTGCCTTACGAGCGTCCTACCAAGACAGAGTTCGACCTCGACTATGTAGGCATAAAGGCTTCACAGTTCTCTTTCAGCCGATTGCAGAAGGCTGACCCTGTCCTCGGTGTGGACATGAGTAGCACAGGCGAGGTGGGCTGTCTCGGCGACGACACCGACTGCGCCATTCTCAAGTCCATGCTCTCCGTCGGACTGCGTGTGCCTGAGCATTCCGTCCTTATCTCTTCTGGTGATGCTCATCAGAAAGCAGCGCTCTTAGAGCCTTGTCGCCATCTGGCGGAAAAGGGTTATCAGCTATATGCCACGGGGGGCAGTTACCGCTATCTGATAGACAATGGAGTGGAATGCAAGCGCGTCTATTGGCCATCGGAGGAGACCCAACCGCAAGCCCTCGACATGATACGCCGCAAGGAGATAGACATGGTAATCAATATCCCTAAAAACCTCACCTCTCATGAGCTGTCCAACGGATATAAGATACGCCGTGCCGCCATCGACTTCAATGTTCCTCTCCTCACCAACGACCGCCTTGCCGCCGCCTTCATCCATGCTTTCACCTCCATGACGCTCGATGATCTCGCCATCAAGGCATGGGATGAATATGGAAATGAGTAGGATGAAAAGAATGAAGAATGAAGAATGAAGAATTCGGATTACGTTCTTCGCTTTGAGTTTCTTCGCTTTGAGTTTCTCAAGCAAACAAGACTAACTCATATTCTTCATTCTTCATTCTACATTCTTCATTTAACGACTTCTTCATTTTAAAAATCTATCACGGATAACGTGGCTCTGAGCCTTGTTAAAGCGTTATCCGTGAACTTTTTGAGCGCGTGTGCGGACAGAGCCGAAGGCGAAGGAGCATGTTATCAGGTACTGTCTTCCAGACAGTTCTCTTCTCCTTAGTTATAATCCCGAGACTTCGTCCCGGGTTACTCTCGCTTCGCTCGGTACTGTCTTCCAGACAGACAACTAAAAAAACTAAACAACCAGACAACTAAACAACCAACAACTAAACAACTAAACAACCAACAACCCACAACCATTTTTATCACTGATTAGAAGCATATTAGCTACTTGCGAAAGTTGAGTTAGTTATTACATTGCAATAGCTTAGTTATTACATTGTAAAAGCACAGTTATTACCTCCTAAAAGCATAGCTTTTGCAACCTAAAAGCTATGATATTACAAACCTTCTTTTTTTTTGCTCTCGATTGGGATTGATAATGTTGGTTGTGGGTTGTGGGTAGTATAGTACAATGTAACCAATAACCAGCAACCCCCAACCAACAACCAATAACTCCCAGCCCTATTTTGCATTGTTTTTAACAGTTGTTAATGCTTTTTCCCACCTTTTTCCTGAAAAATATTTTTTATTGTTTGTAATTCCACCCTTCCACCTTGGCATTATTACCACCTTGATAATCAGCGATT